>Ga0307507_10001162_pt1 | contig 58545 bp, 9 predicted proteins | sample 7_EM_MG_FD_207223 | JGI IMG/M metagenome (GOLD analysis project Ga0307507, IMG submission 207223) | Populus trichocarpa ectomycorrhiza microbial communities from riparian zone in the Pacific Northwest, United States - 7_EM | ecosystem: Host-associated > Plants > Roots > Unclassified | place... | reverse complement strand
GCCTTTGCATACCCCTTGTACACCTAAATGCCACCTTTACCCTTCCTTCCTTACATCCTCCCTACTTAGGGAGGCACCAGAACGGTAGCCAGAGGACTGTGACCAGAACTAGACGACGGTTGCCAGAACTAGACGACGGTCGCCAGAACCGGACGACGGTCGCCAGAACCAGACGACCGTCGCCATAACCAGACGACCGTCGCGAGAACCAGACGACCGTCGTGAGAACCAGACGACCGTCGTGAGAACCAGACGACCGTCGTGAGAGCCAGATGACTGTTACCAGAACCAGATGACTGTTACCAGAACCAGATGACTATTACCAGAACCAGACGACGACCGTTCGAACAACCAGCCAGCGAACACTACGAACGATTTAATCGATCGATCGAATCGAACCAGAGCCTCAATATTAGCCTAGTACCGAATCAAATGGAATCAAGGCTTCCTAGGGAGGTACCCTAGATAACCACCGTTTGAATATACAGCCAGCTAACGCCTATAGAGAATAATTCGAATCAATACAATTAATCGAATTAATTGGAGCCATATTAGGGCCAACCTCTCCCCTAAATTGAATTAGATACTAAAGACAGATATAGATAATAGGCATAGACGGTAGGTATAGATAGGTAGGCACAGACAAGCAGGTATAGATAGGCAGGCATAAACAGGTAGGCACAGACAAGCAGGTATAGATAGGTAGGCATAAACAGGTAGGCATAGACAGGTAGGTATAGATAGGTAGGCACAGATAGGTAGGCACAGACAGGCAGGTATAGATAGGTAGGTATAGATAGGCAGGCAGAGATAGGTAGGCAGGTAAGTAGGTAGGTAAGTAGGTAGGTAGATAGGCAAGTAGGCAGGTAGGTAGGTAGGTAGGTGGGTGCTAGGCCTAGTTAGGAAATTAGTATATGGCTAGTAAATTATTATGAATACTACTAATTGACAATTTAGAGCCTCTACGAGAGGCTTCCTGCTTGTTTTAATTGCTTAATACCCAATTTTAAATTTTTAAAAATTATTATTATTTTTATATAAATATTGCAGTTATGGGAAATATTATAACTATTATAGTAAAAAGATATATTATTATTTTTAAAAATAATATTATTAATATTGCTAATGGGGCCCCGGGCTAGCGTAAAGAAGTATATATAAGTAGATTAGTGGATTTAGCTAAAATGACCCCGGGCTAGCCCCTACCACTTTTCTATTTTCCTAATAGAGTTTATCTAAGAGAACTTATAAAAGGGATATATTAGACTATTATAGTTATTAGCGGGATATCTAATATTGTTTATACTAAAGAAAAACGGAAAACTTAGGATGTGTATTAACTATAGACAGTTGAACAGCATTATAAGAAAGGATAGGTATTCTTTACCCTTAATTAGTAAAATCCAAAATAGAATAGATAACGCGCGAATCTTTACAAAAATAGATTTAAGGTGGGCGTACTATTAGATTAGGATTAAGAAAGGAGATAAATAGAAGGCAGCCTTTAGGTTAAAGGAGGAACTATATAAGCTGTTAGTTATATAGTTTAGACTTATAAACGCACTAGCAACGTTTTAGAAATAAATTAATAGTATATTAGGAGAACACCTTGATAAGTTTATTATAGTATACCTTGATAAGTTTATTATAGTATACCTTAATAAGTTTATTATAGTATACCTTAATAACATTATTATCTACTTAGCGAATAAGTTGTTAGATAATCTATATTCTCTAAAGGCGTGGGTTATATATATAAGTCACGTATACGGAGCCCGTGCACTATAAAGTCTCTTTATAGCTTAAAGCCCTAGGGGTTCATCAGAAGCATTAATTAACGATTAAGTTAAGATTATTAATTAATTAACCCATTTTATTAATAAACTGCTCTATATACACTTCGTGACAGTTATAAGCCCAGTCCGCCGACTTAAGAAGCTATTTAGCTATTACTCAATTATTTAAAGAAATTCTACCTTATTGTTAGACTCTAATACCTTATTGTCCTTATTGTCTTAGGACGCAGACTCTAACAGAAATCCTACCTTAAGTATTATAGGACAATTCTGACACGAGATTCCATAAGATTCTATAAGATTCTACCTTAATTATTATAGGATAACCCTAATAATAAGGACGATCCTAACAACAAAATACTATCTTAATTTCTTACTTGCTTATTAGTCAAATAACTTCACTAATAAGTTCGTTAATAACGATCATCCTTAATAAGCTAGAAGACTGGAAATAATAGCTATAGCAACTCCAAGCCCTTATAGATTAGCAAATCTGGGCCTACATTAACCTAGCTATAGAAGCACCTTAAGAAGGTCTACTTGCAAAACCACCTTATCTAAAGGTTATAGATTTTAATAAAAATGCAACCTTATATATATAGCTCTTAACGAATTAACAGAAAGCGTATAAGAATAGTAGATAATACTATAACTAGGATATAAAGTATTTCCTAAAATAGGAAGATTGTCTTTAACAGATTTATACCTAGATCACATCTATAGTATTAATTTAGAAAAAGCTACTGTTTAACCCTTTCTTAACTATTAAATAATAGCTATCTTAGTTAAAGGAGAATATAGAACCTACCTTATTATTTATTAGGAAGAAGGTATAATACTAGTATATAGAAGCCCTTAAGGGGTTTAAACACTTATTAAAATTAAATTAGTAGTTAGATTAATAGAAACATATAATATTACTAGGAAAGAAGTATAAAATCCCTTAAATATCTAATAGAATCTAGCTTTAAGAATTAGTAGAAGTTATTTAACCGTTTAGCAACGCCTACTATATAAAGTACACTACTAAGTTAAATAACCCTTAAAAGTTGAGATCTTCTAAATACTGTAGAGTAGTAAAGGAGTTGCAAGAAGGACTTAAAATACCCTTAAAGAAAGCCAATACTACTATAAAAGGGAGTACCTTTAATGGAGACTTTGCAAAGCAAGCCATTAAGGATCACTCTAATACTACTAAAGGCTTACGAAGAGGAAGAGCCTTAATATGTAATAGACGCTTAAAGAGAGCCGGGACACTAGTAGATAAAAAGACGTCCTATAAGAAGTTAACGCCTAAGTACTTAGTGTATGGAATACAAGGACACTCCCTTTAGGACTATTAGTGTTTATTTAAAGATAAGAGACCTATAGGAGTTATAATAGGAGACGCTTACATTAATAGGGCACTAAAGAAGGTAGAAAAGAATAAGAATCTCACTAACTAAGTTGCAAAGATTAGACTTAAAGAATAAGAAGACAAGGCTTAATAATAACAGGATAAGAGCTAGAAAGTTAAAATTAAGGGAGAAGCTAATACAATATTTCTAGAATTATATTACACTGGTTAACTCTATCTACTAAAGCTATTAACTATTCTTAACTTAGGAACCACTTTCTATATCTTTAATAACCTCTCTTGTTTTTATAATTTTAGGAAAGCTCTAAAATATAAATATATTATCGCCGGCAGCTCAGAAGTGCCTATACTAGGCTACGGCGATATTACTAAATAAGTTACAAAACTAGACAAGGGCGGGGAAATCCTGTATCTTAAGGATGTTGCCTTCTATATGGACTTTAATACAAACCTAGTGTTATTCCGTCTACTTTAAAAACAAGGGTACTATTAGGACAATAAAGGGGATAACAATCTTCTAGTTTAGAAGGATAATACAATCCTATATTAAATAGAAGAACGTTATAGATAATAAACTATTAAATACGTCTAACTAGGAAGTCTATTAGCGTTTAATATAAGCTAACTGCTACGCCGCTAATAGAAGCGTAGAGTATTGTTAAGAGACGCTTGTCTAGATTTGAAAGGTAATATACGTCTATAGTATCTACGTCTAGATCATCCAGGACCTATAAGCCTTTACTATTTAGGTCTTAACGCCTTAGGAGTTAAGCTTTAAGGCCTAAAAATAACGGAATATTAATATTACAGTCTCGCTAAAATTAAGCATTAGGTCTTAAGAAGGTTTTTAAAATAGAATATTAATAAACCTTATCTTAACCTCTATATTAACTAGACTAACCTTAAGGAAGCGCATACTAAATTTATATAAGTTATGCTTATCTATAACACCTTCTTAGGAAGAATATTCCTGTATTTTATAATAACGCATAGTAAGGAGAAGGAGATACTATAAGTGCTTAAAGATTTCATTTAATGGATTCATCTAAGGTATAACCTTAAAGTTAATACTATTAGATTAGACAATGAGCTAAAAAAAAGGAGAACCCTTAAATGGCTACAGATATAAGGGATTATATTTAAGCCTTTAGCGCTATATACCTAAGCTTAAAATAGTACCGCTAAACGCTTAAGGGGTATAATTACTAAAAGAGTATGTATAATAAGAATTACTGCCAATCTACTATATAATCTATAGAACGAGATAGTTAACTATATAGTCTACCTTTAAGACCAAACGCTACAGGAAAGTAATAGTTGGAAATTACTATATAAGTGGTTTTATACCTTCTTAGCTAATAGGAGATTAAGAAAGCCGTAGCTAGCGCACTTAAAAGCCTACAGCTATAGGGCGTATATAATAATATCGGACGCCTAGCTAAAGAAGAAAAGGCTAAGCAAGCTAAATCCGCGAGCCTATATTAGCTACCTCGTTAGCTATAACTCTACTAATATCTATAGGATCTAGATCCTATATAAAGGTATTATTATCTCTACTAGGGAAGTTATCTTAAATAAAAAGACGTTCTTTAACAGTAAGTAAATAGACATCTTAAAGGACCTACACGTTAAATTAGACACGCTAATTAAGAAGATTTAACTCCCTAATACCCTAACTAAGAATAAGGTTCTTCTAGAAAACAATAAAGAAGTATTTAAACCATTAATTTAAGAGAAAGACAATGACGTTAATAAGCCAGTTTAAACCTTTAACAAGTTAGCAGATCTTAAGCTTACAAGAGCTCTTAAAGATGCGTATTATACGCCACCTCTAATAAAAGAAGATAAAGAATCTCTATATGCCTTTTATGTTAAGTATCCTATAAAGTTAGATATACAAGGTACTAATTAGGACATCGTTAGCCAAATAGGAGATAGGTTTTATACTTAGGAGGTATTTAACAACTTAGTTAAAGACTTATTTAAAAAAGCCTATAATAATAGGTTTAAAGACTTTATTACTAAAAGGATTACTTTAACCTATTACAGCGCCTTCTTAGCAGGAAGGAAGTTTAACCTTAATAGTTAACTTAATAACAGCAAGCTAAAATCAGGCAGAATACGTAATGTTAAATTATATAGGAAGAACTTACCTCCGCCACTTTAGTTAATCCGCAACCTTAATATATATCCTCTTTAAGATAAGTTCTAAGAAGCTTAATAAGCTTACCTCTAATTCTATTATCAAATAAAGTCGTTTTAAAAAATAGATAAGAAGTATATGAAGGGATAGTAGGTCCTTAGCTTAATATAGGTATTCATCTATAAGATAGATAAGTACGGATTCCTCTAGAAATGCAAGGCATACTTAATAGTATATAGAAATTAATAGGCCCTAGGAGACCTACCTACAAGAGCTACTATATTAGCTAGTATAACCTTTTAAACCCTTATAGCAATTACCGTAAAATTTAACCTAGAGACAACACAGATAGATACAGTTAATATATTTATCTATTGCGATCTTAACAAGGTTATCTATATAAAGCTACCGCTAGGGTTTAATAAAGGAAAGATAGATAAAGTACTATATTTAAGAAAAGCCCTTTACGGACTATAATAATTACCACTATTATAGCAGAAGAATCTCACGATCTCGCTAATAGAATTAGGTTTTAAAGAGGTTCTATAAGAGCCGTGCGTTATACTAAAAAGTAGAATAGTCGTCTTCTTCTATATTAACAATATTATCTTCTACTACTAAAAGACAGACAAAAAAAAGCTTAAAAAGCAATTAAGGAGCTAAGCAAGAAATACTAAATAAGTACCCTTAGCGACTTAAAATAGTTCCTAGAAATCTATATGCTATATAATTATAGCTAAAGGCTCCTATAGCTATCCTAGGAAGCCTATATTAAGAAAATAGCTAACTAGTATAAGATAGATCTTAAAGGACGTCTTCTAGATACTCCTATAGCAGAATTAAAACTCCTTCCTACTAATTACTAATTGATCTATCTAACGTGTCCGTCCCCTAATATAGACCTATTAGGCCGTCCAATATCCCTACTAGCTTCTACAATAATATATTAGAGAAAAATAGGTTTTGTATTCTATATAGCCACTACAACGCGTCCAGATATTGCTTTTGCAGTATTATAGCTAGTAAGGTTTAATTAGAACCTAAGCCAAGAGCACTATTAAGCGGTAGATAAAGTAAGCTAGTGCCTATATAGCATGAGGAGCAGAGTAATCTGATATAGAGAAGATAAGGAAGGAATAAACAGTAGAGGAAGAGATAAAGATATATGTAATAAAGGACGAGATAATAGAGACAGTAGAAGTAAAGCTTAATTATTTATCTATACTTGTAATATATTATTTATAGACAACTATATTAACAGAAAGGGCTTATAAGGATATATTATAAAGCTATTTAGGGAACTAATTGCCTGGAGAGCAAATAAGTAGGGTATAGTAATGACGTCAAGCACAGAAGCTAAGTTATTAGCCCTATCTTAGACAGTAAAGGAGGCTATCTTTATTAGTAGGCTGTTTAAAGCAATAACGTTAAGGCTAAACAAGCCTTTAATTATTAAATACGACAACACCTAAACGCTTTAACTAATTATAGAAAATATAGCAAAGCTAATCACGAAGCTCCGACACGTTAATATCTATTAACATTAGCTGCGTTAGGAATACGCAATAAGATAAGTATAATTTCAATAGATAGCGACAAAGGAAATGATCGCCGATGGACTTATAAAGGCCCTACCTAAGCAGAGGTTTTAAAGCTTCGTTAATATAATTAGAAGAGTGGATATTAAGGAGCGGCTAAATAAGGAGAAGCAACTGGAGGACCTAAGGGATAGTATTAGAGCAAAATAGAAGGATTTAGATAAGATTACAGTTTAATTAACTTATTAATGGACACAAAAAGGTGGCTAGCTTTAATCTCAAAGAGCTTAAAGCTAAGGAGGTGTATTAGATAATCTATATTCTCTAAAGGCGTAGGTTATATATACGAGTTATGTGTACAGAGCCTATATACTATAAAGTCTCTTTATAGCTCAAAGCCCTAGGGGCTTATTAGAAGTATTAATTAACAATTAAGTTAAGATTATCAATTAATTAACCCATTTTATTAATAAACTGCTCTATATGCACTTTGTAACATAAGTAGGAATATAGAGAATATATTAAGTGGGTCTTAAAGAGGCTATAAAAAGAAAAGATGCTAGTAGTAATTAAGAAATGCGAGTTCTTTATAAGGAAGACTGATTTTATTAGATTTATTATTAAGTTAGGCAAAATTAGTATAGACCTAAAGAAAGTAGAAGCTATAGTAAGTTAGTAAGAACTAGGAAACGTTATATAGTTAAGATTATTTTTAGGGTTTTGTAACTACTATAGGAGGTTTATTATATAGTGGTTAAAGAATATTAAACTATTTATAAAACTTATAAAAAAGGAGGAACTATAGATATAAAGAAGTGAATGAAGAAAGTTATTTTAGGAACTTAAGGAGCTATTTACCTAGGATCCAATCCTTAAGATCTACTAACTATAGTTAGATATGGTAGTAGAAACGGACGTATTAGACTTTATACTAGAAGTATATTTACTATAGAAATATTAAAATAGATAGCATCTAGTAGTGTACTATAGTCGGAAAATAACACTAGTAGAGTTAAACTATAATATCTATAATAAGGAGTTATTAGGTATAGTTATAGCACTTAAAAAGTGGAGAGCATTTTTACACAGCATAGAAAAACTATTTATAGTTAAAACGGACTATAAAAACCTAATAGGGTTCCTAATAATAAAGGAACTAAAGTAAAAATAGGTTAGATGGGCGGAAATACTTATAGAATATTACTTTAAAATTTAGTATACTAAGGGTACTAAGAACGTAAGAGTGGACGCACTTAATAGGAAGGCAGAGTTGCAAAATAAGGAAAAGCCGTTAGGAGCAATATTACGTAAAGATAAAGATGGATTGATTAGATATAATTATCCTAAAATTGCAGCAATAAGAGAAGAAAAGATCTATAAAATATTAGAAAGTATATAGTTATAAAAGATTTAAGAGGTATAAAATAAAGATTTAGACTTAGAGTAGTATAAGTACTAAGAAGCTATGTATATGCCAAGGATAATTGCAGAAGAGTTTATAGAAGAGTTTTATAAAGGAATGACTTAAGGATATAATAGAGCTATAGGCTTAGTATTAAAACTTTAAAAAGAATATATTATTTAAGGAATCCGGGGAATAGTAAAATAAGTTATAAAGGAGTGTTTAAATTGCTAAAGAAATAAACTAATAAGGTATAAGCTATATAGAGGGCTATAACCTATTAAAATACTAGGGAAACCATACGAGGTTATATTATGGGACTTTATTATAAAGTTACTAAAGTTAGAAGATCCTATTACCGGATAAGATTATAATATAATCTTAGTAATAGTAGATAAGCTAACTAAGTAGGGCTACTTTATAGCGTATATAGAAGAAATATTAGCAGAGGATATAGCTAAAATCTATATTAAAGAAGTGTTTATAACACATGGAGCACTAATAAAAGTTATATTAGATAGAGATCTAAAATTTATAGCAGCATTTTAGGAGGTTGTAACGGGACTAGCCTAGTTATAGTAGGAATGTCTTAGTAAAACACTTAATAGATAACTATATAAAACTATTTATAACTATCTATAACTGTGCGCGATTATCCGCCATAATCTACCATTTTCTACTAAATTCCGCTGACTTAATTAAATTCCACTAAATTCCACTAATATAATAGAATTTGGTTAAAACCTATTAAAATCCGCATAGGCTTATACCTACATGTCTACTACTAAGACCCTAAATATTTAGTTATAAGTTTCCTATATTCCTTTCTCTTCCTTATATAACGTTTTATACTCTACAATAGCTATATACCTATAGATTTAGATAGAATTTATATTATTCCTTTAAATCTTCCCTAAAGCCTCTTTACGCCCTTATATTACATTATATTAAAATAACTGCTATTAAAATAGCAAACGAACCTAAATCCCTTTTAATAACTATAAGTATTATAACCTTAGTTAGGGAATAGTTAACTATAATATAATAAGCCTTTATAGATGCCTTAGCTTAATAGCGGGCTGCACTAAAAGTCTAGTACTAGTAATTAATAAAAGCACTCTATAAAGAACTCTATAATATTAAGGCATTTATATTATAGACCCTAATAGTAATACCTATAAATAAGATTAAAATAATAATACCTAAACTTAATATATTTAATGCAAATACCAAACTAGTAATAGTAGCTTAACCTATATATATAGTAAACCTAGTACCTACTATAAAATCCAAAAAGCTCCCTAATCCCCTAATATTTAATAGAAACTAAAATAACCTATATCCCTTTATAACTAAGCTCCGTCTTAAACTCTTAATAAACTATAATTAATACCCTACTAAGGCTAGTAAGGTTAGCTATAGAATATCTTATTTAAGTAAGGACGCTGTATAAACTATAGATCCATTCTTCTATAATAGCACTTTTATTAACTTTAAAACCTTTGTCTTTCTACTAGAATAAATATATAATAACGCCAGCTGCGAATATATAGCTATTACTAAATTTAAAAGCCTATAATAATGGAACCGAGACTTTACTAGCTTCTTTTTAGAATTAAGCCGCTACAGTTACTGCCCTTTAATAAGCTATTTTAAATAAGATTAGAGACTAGTTAATAGGTAAAGAACTGCTAAAAAAAACCTGTCTAAATTTGCTATAATATATTAATAAATTAATAAGGACCTTTAATATAACAAACAGACTTATTCTCTAAAGTTAACTATACCTTGCGTTTAAACCTCTATAAAACTAGTATATACCTTAAAGCGCGATCTGTCTCTAAAACCTAAAAGCCCTATATATAACCCTATGGACCTTAATACCGCTTAATTCTATATACCCTTAGGAACCAATAAATTAAGAACTTAAGCTATAAATAGAGAATGCTTTAGATATGGTAAAAAAGAATATATTTAAAAGTGTTACGGACAGCTTAAGTACGATATTACGACTACTTGGAGAAGAGTCGGCAGAAGCTAGTTAGTTAATATAGGCACGGTCCAGAATAGATCTGGTAGAACCATATAATAAGGAATAGTAACCAAGGTTATATAGTGTTAAACGTATTAACTGTGTTAAACGGGAGGGACATTACGTTTAATATAGACAATACGCACCTTATGTATAAGAGAGGGTTTCTTATGAGTACGGTTGTGTATTTAAAGGACCTCAGTCCCTACTATAGATAGTTCTCTCCTTATAGTAAATCTTAGAATATAATTAGAGTTAATCTGTTGGGCAACCACTCCACCAGTTATTATTACGTTGTTAACTTATTATTTATACCTATATACCCAGCCTAATAATAGGACCCACCGTAGTTCCTACTATAAGGTTTTATTATATATTTACTACCAAGGTTATAGTATTAAACACCAAGAAGTCAAACAATATGCTGCCTAAAGCACTAGTCGCGATGTCATTAACAGTAGCTACAACCTCAGGATTAGGAGATACTAGTATAGCAGATACTGACTTACAGATAGTTATAAGAGGTTAGTTATAAGAAATAGTTAATTACTTATAGGATAATAATAAAATACTTAAAGAACGCATTAATGGAATTAGAGCAGCAAAGGTTAAGTTACCTTTAATTAAATAATTCTCAAAAGAGAAATTGAAGCTTAAAGGGTTTCTTATATAGATATATTTTAAGGTAATATAAGAAGGAGCTAAGCTAGTAACACCTATAGATTAGGTAGTATATGCGGGATTATTCTTAACAGGAAGGACCTTAGAGTGGTTTAAACCTTACCTTACTAAGATATAAGTATACGGTATTATAACTACTAACTAGGATGTATAGTATATATTCGCAAGCTAAAACGGATTTGCGAAGAGGTTAATATAGATGTTTGGTAACCTAGAGGCATCTACCACAGTAGAGCATAAACTTTAGAATCTAGTATAACGCACTTTAGTAATTGAGTATACAACACAGTTTTAGATATTAGCTATATAGGCTAAGTGGAATAACAAGGCGCTTATAGCACAGTACAAATAGGGACTTAAGGCTAAAGTCTAGGATGTAATTATTCTAATAGAAGATGCGGACACCTTAAGGAATTTAATTAATTAAGTAATTAAGATTAATAATAGGATCTACTAAAGGGCGTAGGCTAAAAAGGGTTAGGATAGAGTTCTATAGTTATATAAGGCGCAGAGTACGTAATAACAGACATAGAATTAAAAACTATAGAATGGCGCAGAGCTAATAGACCTAAGCGGTACTAAAGAAACCTAAAGGAGGGAAAAGAAACTATGGAAACCTAGAGGTTAAGGATCTAGTAATTAAAGGACTAAGGAGTAAAGGCTAAACCAGGGATCTTAGCAGCAGAAGATATTTAGGCGGACTCTATAGCAAAGTTAGTGGTTTAGAGATGGAGCTAATGTAAATTATGGAAAATAAGGTTATTTTGCTAGAGACTATAGAGGTGGTTAGAGTAACTATGTAGTAAAGGGAACCAGACTAACAGGAGACACATATATATAGAGGGATAATAGTGCACTGCAAGTAATAAAAGAGTGTTTAATTAACAGTTTTATATTTTATTACAATAATGCATACTAAATTTATAAGGACGCTAAGTATAGCGCAAGCTATTAGCTATAGAAGCCATTATTATCTAAGTTTAGAGGAACCAATAAACCAGCTTATAGATCAGATATTAAAGACGATAAGTTTAATACAAGCAAAGTATTTACTAATAATAAGGCAATAAAGGCAGCTTACTAAGAGTATATAAACCTTGGAGAAGTTAAAATAGAAGTAGAAACTAAAACTATTACCAAGTAAGGTTTAGTAATGGGTATTATAACACTATTAGATATAATTTCCATTGCTTTACAAGATAATAGGAGCAATATTTAAAAGAAACTAGGTAAGTAGACAACTACTAGTGCTAGCTTATTACTTAATAAAGGCAAAAGGCTATAGGCTTAAGACTCTTATAACAAAATGTAAGATGCTTAAGATTTTTAAGATAAGATAAGACACACCTAAGGACCTATAATAGACAATAACCAATAGAACAGGGTAATAACTTAGTTTAGTAATATATAAATAAGTACAGGACGTAAGTTTAAGAACTATAAGTTTAGGGAATAAATAAGAACGTTATTTTTAGGTAAACGTAACGTTTGGCCTAAAAATTAAAAAGTTAATACTAAAATTAAGAAGTAAGACAACTTCTAGGATCTAGCTGCAAGACGTAGAAAACAAGAAACTATGGATAAGTTTAGGTAAAGAATTATTACATGGTAAGAGCAAAAGCTGGATAAAAGGTCTATAGTAGGTTATATAAGGGACAGAGCACCTATATAAAGAGTTACTAATAGGCCTAGTGTAGGGACACCTAGGGTAAAGTGGTTAGACAAACTGGAACAAGAAGAGGATCTAGATATTCCAACTAGGTTTAAAGAAAGATATACTAAAGGATGTTATAACGCAGTAATAATAAGGTACTTTTTTATAGATAAACTATACACACTAAACCAGTTATATAGAAAGTGGTATAGGTAACAATATAACAATAAATGGGAAGACTTTTATATATAGCTAAATAAAAAGGTAGTTTAAGACCAACCCATTACAGAGAAACGCATAAATTATATTAAAGGAGTATTAATTATAATGTTAAGGAACCTAGAAGAAGGATCTAGGGACTGGAGAAGTAAGTAATAAATCTTAGTACCCATAGTAGAGATACCAGTGATTAGGTTAACTAGGTATAGGTTTAAACTTAAAAGTAAAGATAAGCTAAGAGTTAACCTAAAACATACAGCGCATTATATACTATTGTGGATAGCTTATATAGAAGACATATGTAATATGCATAGAGCACCTAAAGATAAGAACTGGAAGTACCTAGTAAGGATATATTGGGCACCAGAGGAAAAGTGGTTTAGAGACACTAAGTATATATATAGATAGCACCTAGTAGAAGTGCAAAGCTAAGGGGACTTAATACTTTAACCAGAAAGATTTCTTATGGAAGAATGCCTAGATAGACAATAGTGGTGGGAGTGCCTAGAAAACACTTATTTATGGCATATAGAGGAAAAGAAACAAACTAAGTATTAGCCTAAGTTAGACTAAGTACAAATAAGATCTAGCAGCTAATAGTTAGGAAAAGGGGAGGCACATAGGACTAGAGGGAACCAGTATTAGAGCCTTAGACCCTTAAAGGAATTTAAGGATAACACCTAAATTTATAAATTAAGTGGCAAGATTAGCAGTTTAAGACGTTAATAGACAGTGGAGTAATAAGAAACCATATATTACTAGTAACAGTAAAAAGGATAGGGTTACCATATAGACAGAAGGAACATTTATATCTATTTATAACAATTTTAGGAGATCTAATAGCCTATAAAGGAGGTATTATTAATCTTAAAACAGGACCTATTTAGTTAACTATTAAAGGAAGACCAGTTAAGATGTCTTTTAATATCCTACTATTAGGACAGGATAAGGCGATATTAGGAATACCTTGGTTATAGGAATATAATCTAAAAGTTAATTAGGTTATAGGTCAGGTTAATATTAGAGATACTTAATAATATAAGATGTAACAATAAACTAAGTTAGTATAGTACCAAGTTAGAGCAATATATAAAGAGACTAAACAAAGCTTAAGTTATGTACCAAAGAGATACCATAAGTATAGCAAAAAGTTATAGTCGCTAGAAAGCAAAAAGCTATTAGAATATATAGTATAGGACTATAAAATAGAGTTAGAACTAAGAATGAGTCTAAAGTTCTTTTTAATATACAAGCTTACTAAAATAGAGTTAGTAGCACTTAAGAAGTTTGTCTAGGAGAACTTATAAAAGGGATATATTAGATCGTTATAGTTATTAGTAGGATATCCAGTACTGTTTATCTTAAAGAAAAATAGAAAACTTAGGATGTGTATAGACTATAGACAGTTAAACAGCATTACTAGAAAGGATAGGTATCCTTTACCCTTAATTAGCGAAATCTAAGATAGGATAGGCAACATATAAATCTTTACAAAGATAGATCTAAGATAGGCGTACCATTAGATTAGGATTAAGGAAGGCAATAAATAGAAGGCAGCTTTTAGGTTAAAGGAAGGACTATATAAACCATTAGTTATACAATTTAGGCTTATAAACGCACCAGCAACATTCTAAAAGTAAATTAATAGTGTGTTAGGAGAACACCTTAATAAATTTATTATAGCATATCTTGATAATATTATTATCTACTTAGATAGTAAGGAAGAATATAGAGAACACGTTAAATGGGTCTTAAAGAGACTATAAGAGGAATAAATACTAGTAGCAATTAAGAAATACAAGTTCTTTACAAGGAAAACCAATTTCATAGGATTTATTATTAAATTAGGAAAAATCAGCATAGACCTAAAGAAGGTAAAAGCTATAGTAAATTGGCAAGAACTAGAAATTGTTACGTAGTTAAGGTTATTTTTAGGGTTTTATAACTACTATAGAAGGTTTATGGCGAAGTGGTTAAAGAGTATTAAGCCGTTTACTTAATTAATAAAGAAAGAGGAACCATGGGTATGGGGAACTAAGTAAAAGAAGTTGTTTAAAGAACTTAAAGAGTTATTCACCTAGGAACTAATCCTTAAAATCTATTAACTAAAGTTAGAAACGGTTATTAAGACAGATGCATTAGACTTTATACTAGAAGCATATTTACTATAAAAGCATTTAGATATATGGCATCTAGTAGCGTACTATAGTTAAAAGATAATACCACTAGAGTTAAACTACAATATATATAATAAGGAGTTGCTAGATATAGTTACAGCACTTAAGGAATAGAGAGCATTCTTATAAGGCATAGAGAAACCATTTATAGTTAAAATAGACTATAAGAACCTTATAGGATTCCTAATAACAAAGGAACTTAACTAAAGATAGGTTAGATGGGTAGAAATGCTTACAGAGTACTATTTTAAGATTTAGTATACTAAGGGTACAGACAACGTATAAGTAGATGCTCTAAGTAAAAAGGCTAAACTACAAAATAATAAAAAGCCATTAGGAGCTTTGTTGCAAAAAGATAAAAATAGGTTAATTAAGTATAATTATCCAAGGATAGCCACAATATAAGAAAATTAAGTCTATAAATTACTAGAGAGTAATTAGACCTAGAAGATCTAGGAAGCATAGCTTAAGGATCTAGACTTAGAGCAATATAAGAATAGAGAAGCTACTTATATTCTAAGGTTAATTACAGAGAAGTTTATAAAAGAGTTTTATAAGGGAATAATATAAGGATATAACGGAGCTATAGGCTTAGTGTTAAGACTTTAAGAAAAATATATTATTTAAGGAATCTGGGGACTAGCAAGATAAGTTATAAAAGAATGTCTAGATTGCTAAAGAAATAAACTAATAAGATATAAGCTATATAGAGGGCTATAACCTATTAAAATACTAAAGAGACTATAGGAGGTTATATTATGGGACTTTATTATAAAGTTACTAAAGTTAAGAGATCCTATTACAGGACAAGATTATAACGTAATTTTAGTAATAGTGGACAAGCTTATAAAGTGGGGATACTTTATAGTGTATACAGAAGAGATATTAGCAGAAGATATCGCTAAAATCTATATTAAGGAAGTATTTACAAGGCACGGAGTACTAAGCAAGATTATATTAAATAGAGATCCAAGATTTATAGCAGCGTTCTAAAAGGTATTTTTAGCAGAATAAGGGGTTCGCGCAGTAACCTCTATAGCATATTATCCGCAAACAGACAAATAAATAGAAAGATTAAACTAGACACTAGAACAGTATCTAAGGTACTATATTAATTATACACAGAATAATTAGGTATTGTTGTTACCAGTTATATAGTTTATATATAATGCAACACTATAAAAAGAAATGGGAATATTACTATTTAAGGTAAATTATAGGTAGAAACCAAGAATATCATTATTGCCATATTAAGTAAAGAAAACTAGTAGTATAGCTAAGCAAAGAATGGAGACCTTAATAAATCTTTATATAAATCTTAAAGAGATAGCTAAACTAGTATAAGAACAAATAAAAAGGTACTATAATGCTAAGAGATCTAAGGGACCAGATCTTAAGGAGGGAGATAAAGTGTAGCTACTACATAAAATTTTTAAAAGTTAACAACTAAGTAAAAAGTTAAACCATATTAGACTAGGACCTTTTAAAATCACGCAGAGAATCTTACTAGTTACGTTTAAGTTAAACCTATTAGCTAAAATAAAAATCTATCCTATATAGCACGTTGCAATACTAGAGCCAGCATATGGGAATGTTAAGCTACTAGCCTATAAAGAGGACACATATAGAGGACAGGAGGAGGATAAATAGCAAGTTTTAAAGATCATTAGTTATAAGGATATAGACAATAAAATATAGTATAAAGTAAAGTAGACAGGCTATAGTAAGACTACCTAGGAACCACTATAGAACTTAAAGAACGCTATAGGAAAGGTATAGGAGTATTAGAAGAAAGCAAGTTAGGAAGCATTAAAAAAGGATTGCTAAAGGACAAGTTACCTAAGAGGGACCTAGGAGGAGCAACTACCGCATTACTTAGAATTATTTCCTTCTTTAGAGACGTTACTCTCTTATTACCTAGCTTAGACAGACCTTATTAAACAAGTTTCCACTCCTTTAAACAAACCTTTTTATAAATACGTTTAAGGCGTTAAAGACGAGCGTAGGCTAGACGCTAAGCTTTAAGGACACGTGCGGACTCTTTTAAGGCATATTAAACCTCAAATAGCGCTAAGGCCAGCTTACCATTAAGCTTCACAGCAGCAGATTAAATATAAGACCCTATAACAAGTTACTTAAGGAACTTAAAGACTATTAAGAGTTATAGGACGCGTACACTTAGCGTTAGAGGCAGAACAAACATTGCAGGACGATTAAATATTTACTTTAGTGCACTCCGCGCAAGAGGATAGTTGCTAAGATAAAGGGCTCGCTAACGTAACGTAAACTAGCCCCTCTTTCGCATACCAAGAGCAAGGAATTACCATTACTTTACCTAGTAATAGTATTAAGGAGACAGTACGTAGGCAACGCTTAACCCAAGAAAGAGAAGAAGATGCTTTAGGTATAATAAGTAAAGATATTAACTAAATTAATTAAACGGACATTATACCTCTAGTGGACAACTTAGAGATATTAGAAATCTTTAAGAATAAAGATAAAGAGGAGGGAGATAGTGTTACGGACAGCTTAAGCACAATATTATAACTACTTAGAGAAGAGTTAGTAGAAGCTAGTTAGTTAATATAGGTATAGTCTAGGATAGATCTAGTGGAACTATATAATAAGGAATGGTAACTAAGGTTACATAATATTAAATATATTAACTGTGTTAAACGGAAGGGACGTTATATTTAATATAGATAACACGCACCTTATATATAAGAGAGGGTTTCTTAGGAGTATGGTTATGTATTTAAAGGACCTCAGTCCCTACCATAGATAGTTCTCTCCTTGTAGTAAATCTCAGAATACAATTAAAGTTAATCTATTGGGCAACCACTCTACCAGTTATTATTACATTGTTAACTTATTATTTATACCTATATACCCAGCCTAATAATAGGACCTACCGTAGTTCCTGCTACAAGGTTCCATTATAATAGACGTCTACTACCTACCTAATCCTATCTCCACCATCCTCCTTATCCTTCGCCAAAAGCGCTACCCTTATATAACGAAACCTCCCTTCTACACTACGCTCTTTCAACTCTTTTCCCGTAGTAGCTACATATACATTTTCCCCTACTATTATGTTGTTTACTTTTAATACTCGATTTTTAGATTTCTACTTATAAGGTTTTTTTACCCTGTCCCGTTCTTAAAAATGCCTATCTCCTATTAAGCCTTTTTTAGCGTCCCTATTAATAGCAGTCGCTCTTAAGCTAGCTTCTGCGCGTAGGCAACTGGCAGCTGCTAAAGCACTAAAACACCATGCGTTTAACCATCATGCCCTCTTAAAGTAAGAAATGGCAAAATATAGATTTAGCCTCTAGCCTAGACTTTAAACTAGGTAAGCTGTCTTATTCTAAGCTAGCTTTAGACTTAGATTTAGGCTCTAACTCTAGAGCTAGGAAAGACGCCAATTCTAAGGGGGAATATTTATGGTAGAGAATTGCGTATTATAAGAACTAAGGAAAAGCGAAGTTAAAACAGAAGCCCTAGTCTACTTCTCTTGTTAAGCGTGAGTTTTAGAAGTAGGAAAAGTTCGTTTATATTTAAACTAAGATTTACCTTATAATACTAATAATTTATATTTAGGTTCTGTTTAAAAGTTAAGTCTAACCTAACTAAAGCCCTTTATTAGTGTGCGGCTAATATATTTAAAATATACCTTAAATAGTGCGTAAAGACTTCTTAAATTAAGAAGGAAAGCGTAATTAAGGCGTACTAGAGACAAATACTATATAAATTTATAGATGTGGTAGGTTATAGTATAAATAATAGCGCAGAACTTGATATATAAGATATGGGGCGATCTTTAACTTTTAAAAAAAAAACTTGGCTGATTTATTATAGTGGATTCCAACCTACTTAATGCTAATATATAACCTAGACACGTTGGAGAAAGAAAAGCATGCAATATATATGCAAAACTTATATGCAATTATTAATGCCTATTAGATAATGGACGTAAAGCCTTGTTATAGTTGTTTTTAAGTGCAAATAGGAGCAATCCTCCTTCTCTTTAGTGCTATGGCAATAAGACCCTAAGCTTTTATATAAACATATTATAATCTTAAAAGTTCGTAATGTAAAAAACTTTAATTAAACCATAACTGTCGCCCTTGTAAGTCTTATATATATTAAGAATTCTAGAGGCAAAGGTAGACGGTATATAGTAACGCCGATTAAAGATAGCGTAAATGGCGCTAATAGATCTGTAATAAAAGGTTTATTTTCCGTCTTAAAAGTATCCTAGCTTTTTATATCCTATCCCATCTTATAAGCCTTACTATTACAGATAATATATTTTAACGCCATTATACTTCGCTAGAAGAGATTTTTAGACTTAAAATCCTAGCAAACAAAGAGAGTCTTAAAGTGAAGTTTAAGAAGGAAATAGAGGAATAACCCATTCTTTAAGATATTAAGATGATAACTGGTTATAGGGAAGTATTAGACACTAAAGCATTCCCTTACTAGAAATGCTGCAATTACTATGTGTAGTTAGGCTAAGTAGCCAGGTTTAAATAATTGCTTAAACTTTACTAACTGCGATAAGTGTTTAGAAGGAAATTAAACAGTAAGTGTCTGATTTAATATAAGTATATCTATTAACTAACCTTTCTAGGCACCCTTACTCCAGAAGAGCGAAATTAGATAATAGGTTATTATGGTAATACCTATTAATGGTTTTATTTACCTAATTTAATTAAGCGCGATTTCCAGTTAATCTACTTTAGGACTCTATTATAGGATGACTTTATCCAATATGCTATATAGATGGGGATCTTAAGGAATGAGTGGGCCCCTATAGGTCTAACTAATAAGCAAAAGCTTAAATTCTAGTTAGAACTTGATTAACACCCTAATATTCTATAGCTTTGCGAAAAATAAGAGCAATATAAGCAAAAGATTAGGAGCTAGGGATATTACCCTATTAACGCCGCAAATGGAATAAAACTATATAACTATTATAATAAAGCCAGATGTAAACTTAACAGTATTATAAACATCCTACGTAAACAAAAAGAGGACTAGGTTATTCTTAATTTTTACAACGCTATTAACGATTACAATATTAAAAGATAGCTTAGTGGTAGTGTTGGGACGGATATTCCCACCCATTTAGCTATATAGTATAAATTTTGCAAATGTGCTACTATTGCTAAACTGCTGTCTTAGCCGCTAAATAAGCTTAAAGAAGGGCACGCTATAAAACTCTGTATAAAGTTTATCCGCAATCTTATTAAGTATTATAATTAATAAGAGAGCTAGCAGAATAGGATCCTAAGTAAGGCTATTAGGTTTTAACTTGGGTCTAAAGTAGACTAAAGTGTAATAGGCGTAAAAAGAGATGTAAGTGACACTAATACTAGTACCTATTAATAGGCAAAGCGGCAGAAAGAATAGATTAGCTTAGACTTGCCTTTCTAAGAAAACCTAGATAAGATATAGAGCGCGGTCCTAATTAAGGAAGAGGATATTAAGATAATATAGCTGCTGTATCCTATAACGTTTACTAATCTTATTTACCTTATCTGCATCGGCGATAACTAACTCTTAACACTAAGGTAGACCCGCCCATTTATAAAGAAGGATATACTATAGAAGCATCTTAATAATCACGTTATAGAAGGAGTGTTTAGGTAAGGGTTCCACTGTAAGTATCCTTGTTATTTAGAGTAGATTAAAGGACTTAAGCATTTTAAAATTTACGCAGCCCTTGTGCATGGCGTATAGCATCCAATTAAGAGGTACTACTAGGTAAGTCGCCTTGCCTATATAAGAATCCTATACTAACCCTCTGGTACTAATAGAAAGGTATATAACTAGTAAATTTAAAACCATACGTTTCTTATATATGGGACCTTTTCCTAGTTATTGCGCGCTTATCTTATTATTCTTTATCGCTTTTTATTCTATTTTAGTCTATTATTATCTAATCCTATTTCAGTATTGTAGAGCTAGTATACCTTAACTAGCAGATTGATCTTATCCGAAATTTTAATAAAGTTATGCTTATATTAAGAGGCTTAACAAAATACGCCTCCTAACTTATTAAAAGTGATAGCTATAAAGCAGGAAGATTTAGCAACGCCTTACTTATTCCCTTTAGAATGTAACCCTTACTAGTATCTATTTTATATAGGTAATAAGCATTTACCTTACTAGTAGAGAAGTTGGCCAGCTAAGATTATAAATTATATTAAAGATAAATATCTCTATTTATTTGCACTAGATATAAAAATTCCCTATAGCCATATAGTATATAAGGAAAGGCATATAATATTAAATAACTTTCTATAAAGGCTGCTTCTAATAGGCTAGAAGTGGATTATATATTTTATAGAAATATAAAGCCTATACAGGATAGTGGGGTGTAGGGACTTAATAATCTAGATTAGGTTATCCGCTTTCCCGGGTTTATTTAGCCCTAGTAACTCGCCCTACACTATTTTACATGTGTTTTAACTAAGGCTGCTACTTAGCCTTAGCCGCCCAAATCTCCGCAAAACTTTACTTATGCGGTGGAAGAGTAATAAAATATTATTCTATTTACTCTGCTAGTACCTCTAGATCCTTTCTTACTTCCTAAAGCACCTCCTTTATTTAAGAAGGAAGTTTTTTATTCTTTCCCTTTTGCCTCCTACCGCTTAGAAATACTACCTTCCGCAATCTATTAACCTAAGGGATCAGTGGCTAATAGTATAGTGAAAAGTTATCACCTATAGTCTTAAGAAAATCCTCTTTATTAGCTACTACCCCTTTTTTCATTTTAGCCAGCTTTTTTATATCTATAGAATTCCACTTATTAAACCTGTTAACAACGTTGCCTTTCTTATTAGGTCCATTATAGTAAATATATATCTAGAATAGCACCTAAAAGAACGACTCAAAATTATGCCAGGCTAAGTGTATCTCGCCTAGGAGCACTCTAATCGCCATAAACGCTCTTATACCGGTCTTGCCCCGCGCTCCTAAAGGCCCTTCCTACTACTCCTTGATTGCAAGATTAAAGTTAATTAAGAATATTGGCCAAGAAGGATTATTATTTTTCTTATTCATTATAAGGTTGCCTATTAAAATATCACATTAAATAATGCTGGCCCGCGTGTATAAAGACTTGTATCCTTCAATACCACCCTCCAGTATATAAATTCGCCGTCTTTAGTATAGAGATATAAAGTTATTTATACCACTTCCCCCCTAGGTTTTTTTTTATTATTGTTAGTAAGCAACTAATTATTTTTCTTGGGATAAGAGTGCTAGATATATAGATGTGTACAAATAAAATCTACTGTTTAATCTTTCTACACTTTAGGAAATGACCTCCTGCTTGGTAAATAAAGAGGGAATAAAGAATAAAAGCAATATAAGTTACTACGCAAGGCCCACATTTAAAAGTAGAAATAGGTAGAATACTTAAATACTATAAGAAACCATATATAACAGCTGTAAGTCTATAACTAGTGGCAGAAATAATAGTAAGAGAAAATATAGTAGAAAGGAAAGCCTGGCGGGGCGTAGCTGCAGTAAGCAATTAGTAAGGCCTTAGGGCGATAAGAGTATAGATATAGCAATAAAACGCTATATAGAAAAGCCTAATGCAGAAAATGGAGTGTTAGAAGGCAAATGTGCATATATACTTAAATCGGGCAAAACCAGCTCTATATATCCAAGTTATCCCCTTACTACACTTTCAACATATTTAAGGACTATTAAGATTATGCCGTCTTAGAAACCCAAGTTATAATAGTAAGCACCTCTTTCCTTTTCTTAGAACTGAGTGCCATATTAATAAAACTGTGTTAGACTTAGTGTCTATTATTAAGGCGTTAAAAAGTCTCTGTGCTCTTTCTCTTAAATAGGCAGTTAAGGATTAAATAATTAATCTAGAGTATGGGAAATGAGACTTATATAACTCTAAGGATATTATAGTTGCTTTTTGTTAATAAGTCGGGATTATTATAGGGGATCGCGATCACTAAAGGCATAAAACATTGCGGTGGCGTCCTACTATGCCTAATATGGCCGTCTCTATAGGGTATCCCTGTAGAGACGGCTATATTAAGCATAGTAGCTAAAGCAACCCTAACTTTAGTCCCCTTCTACTAGTTTACTGCAATGCCTTGGGTAATAGTAAAAATAAATAACTTATTAAGGGCTTATAACTTCCGGGGAAATAATGTTGAGTATATATTATTTCTTAAAGATCTGTTAACGCGTGCCTTTTTGCTATTATACTAGTCTCTGAAATTGCAGCAGGATACTCTTTCTCTATTAAGTTAATTTTATTAGTCTTTACCTTACTATAAACCCGTCCATTCTCTTGCTTAAAATTTTAATCACTAATCTTGCCACCGGTAACATCTAAAGTTCATTAAATATGCCTATACTCCCTCTAAATAACCGCGACTAGAATAAGAGTCTAAAGCTCTAGCTACTTAAGCAGCTACTATAGAAGGGATGGTATAGGAGTTAGCTTCTAATGCTTTAGTAGGGAACTTAACTACTATGACTACTACTATAGGAGAACACTTGGCTATTATAATAACAGAAACCCTCTAAAGCAAATAGTTTACAGCCCTTAATTATTTTATTGATAATTTTACTACTATAGACAACTAGTATACAGTAAGACAAAATGCGGGGCTTTACTCTTCCATAGAAAACGATATAGTGATATCTATCCTTATTAACGATTATAACAAAGCCGGAATATCTTACCTACTAGAGCGCCATAAAGAAGCTGTAATATCTTTGCTTTATACCATCTATAATGGCAACATCTACTAAAAACCCGCAGAGCACCGCTTATAAAATCTAGCAGAATTTATTAAAGCTTACTGTAATTCTATAGAGGAGATTAAAAAGCTTAAAAACTTACTTGCTTTATCTATAGAGCTCCATTATCTTATTATAAAAAAAATTCTCTTTAAAGACCTTATCTATAGGACGTTCTACTATTTACTGGAACTTAAGGGGACTAATAAAAAGGAAGTCAATTCTTTTATAGCAAAACGGTTTAAGTATTCAGCTAAATATCTATATTACTTTCGTCTTTATTATAGCTAGGTAGTCTAGATAATTTTAGAGCTCCAAAGCAAAATAAAATAAAAAATAGACGTAGGCTAGGGTAATAGGATTTTAAAAGGATTATTCCTAGGTATTACCTACTTTCATTTTAAATAAGGCACTGTTAACGTCACTAGCTGGCATAAAGTTATCTCAATACTGTTGATTTTATAAGAATGTTAAAATCAGTTCCTTCTATTTAAAAAATCGGCTAACAGATAAGAGCTATACGAAACTATATAAAGAACCTAAATAGCGCCCTTTTGACATTCCTTGCATTATAAGAGCTATAGTTATTAGGAATCTAGAGCCGCATTTTATTTCCGTTTTTACTTTACAAAAAATATGCACCCTCTTAAACTATAATTTTAACATTACTTTAAGGAACTATAATCGATTCTTTAAAGATAACTAGTGGTATATTATAAACTGTAAGCTTTCCTTTCTCCTACGGAAACAAGTCGTATATAAGCTAAATTAGGGTTATCTATCCTTAGTTAAATCTATAAAGGCCAGTAGTATTAACATATATATATTAAACCCCTATCCTAACGCAGACGGAAATTGTTCCAGTATTACTAAGTCAACTAGCCGCCTAGGTCAGATTGCGGAAAATAAGTATGCTTATTTATTGGAGTAAATTTAGTAAGGGGATAGGCAAGATATGGAGCCAATATATCTAATGCATAATACTGCAACAGGTGTAGAAGATTTATATAATAGTAATTTTATAAGGTATCCCTATAAATATACTTAACTAACCCACTTTTATTATAGACAGGAACCCTTTCTAACACCCTAATTATAACGCTAGTAACACTAAATAGTCTCCAAAATCGCCGTACTACCCCACTCTGCCTTCTACTAGAGAAAATATTATACAAGTTTAATCAAATTCTAAGAGCACTGGGTTAGGCGGGCAATCTCTTAATAATTTAGGTATAGAAGGGTTGGCGACTGACAATAAGGTACGGCAAGGAAATAATAATAAAGCCATAACAAACTCCATAAACAATATAGTAATTGCACTTTCTTAGCTTTATAATAGTACCCTAGATTTATTAAATGCCAAGTTAACTAGAGTATGCGCGGAGCACGGGAATTATAATATAAGTGGTACATGTAACTGAACTAATCACTTTTAAAATCTGGTAAATAACTTAGAATTAGCATTTGGTAGTATTTCTAATAACCTAGTATTTGATTTTGCAAGCCTCTTTAAATTATTATTTAACTGTACAAACCTGTTTTATTAACTAGCTTATTAACTAGCTCATTAACTAGCTCATTAACTAGCTCATTAACTAGCATTTGATTTTGTAACCCTCTTCTTAATATAAAGCCCTAATACCTCCTCAGAGCAGCTAAATCTATTTACTTTACTAAATATTAAGGAGGCCGGCCTATGCTTATTTTAATTAATATATAGGTAGACCTAAATCTGGCTTAATCTATATGGGTTTGCTCTCTACGGTAATAACGGACCTAATGGTTATATACTTCCCTAGTATTGTCTAGGGTCAACTACAAAGAAAGCAAAGTCTGGAGCGGCAACTTGATGAGGTAAATTTGCGCATAATTAGGCCGATAACTCTAAGCACTATAGTATTATTAGGCAGTTTCTAATATAATAAGTATATACTTCTTTTTTCTCCATTTTTGTGCTTACTAGATTTTCTTTAAGGGTTTAAATCTCCTTTACTAATTATAAATGATTATATATATATATTCCATCACTCTTTCTATCCTAGTTAGTTGGTTTTGTTATACTTAGCTACTTTATAAAGTCTTATATTAGCTTAATAACTTCCTCTAAAAGTTAGGTTGGCCTAACTGGTTCCGCCTTAGGGGAAGCTTCCTTTAAAAGTTGGGTTGGCCTAACTAGTTCTGCTATAAGGGAACAATCCGCTAGCAAGATCTTTCTGGGGTAGTGTGTCCTAGAGGCGGTATAACTTAGGTTCTGCTATGTATAAGGCGGTGACTGCTATAACTATATAAGGGGCGTAAAGTCTATAGAGACTTTGGGTTGGCTAATTGCGGGGTAGGATTAAGGGGCAGAAGTTATAATAGAATTATTTTTTTTGCTATAAAGGTGGTTAGGAGATTTTTTAGCAGCACAAGGGAGACCCTCTAAGGCTTCTTATTTAAATGTCCGCCCTCCTGTCGCTCCATCTTATTTAGAGAGATAATAAGTAGTGCTATAAATTCCGGTAAGAAAGCTATAGGTAATTATAGTTTTGTGTATAAGATATGCAGCCGCTTTTACTATACCTATAACGGGCCGCTAACACATACGCGTGACGCCTATTTATATTAAATCTATATACACTCATCTAATCCTTAAGGGATCTGCTCTGCAGTGCCCTCTTCCTACCTTTAATAATGCGTTTATAGCCCTATCGCTTTGAAAATTAACTTAATCTATATGCTTAGCCACCTATAGCAGTCTCTATTACAGTAACATATAGCTATAGCTAGCTATAGTTCACTAACTAATATATAAATAGACTACTAAAAGACCTCCAGAGTTAATACTAGTGCTAATAGTAATTGAAGGTAAGCTGACACCTGTAGACATCCCGTGCCGTCTTACCTTTAACCATACACACCCTATTGCCTATTTAATCCGCAGCCTTCCTACTCCCTACCAGTTGTAGTTTATCTATGCCTAATTGGGAATAGGCTTCTCAAATAAATTCAGGCAATATCCCTATAAAAGGAATTGGTAAAAAGAATGGACTTTTAGTATAAGGAGTGGGACTGTATATTTAGCTTTTACATAGTATATCTCGTCCTCTATCTCCTAAACTATAATACTAATAAGCTAGGGGAGGGCAAGGTTTTATATAAAATTGGTAATTAAAGGTCCTTTAAAAGGTATATAGAAAGCATAGATTAGTCTTAATTAGAGACTTATATATTTGCACAGCCACGAGTTCAGTAGACTTATTTAGATAAAGGAATAGGTAATTTTATATTTTACCCTTAGTTCAAAAAATTAATGGGTGGAGAGCTGATAAGTATTTCTTATTTCAGCTTATATTTAAATAGCTCTTATTTTATACATTATTGCGCATCTTAGATATCTATACTCTCTCACCTAATATATTACTAGTTGCACCTGCAAAAGGCAGCTAGTTCTCCATATAGTCTAGCGCAACCCTTACTAATATTTATTACCCTATAGTACTAACATTATATATATATACCTGCTAAACGGCGTACTGCCCAAAACGCCGTGCGGGGGACTATTCCGTCTGCCTCATTATAATATAAAAGGCCGTTACCTAATGTGGAAGTATCTTTTGTGCCAGGCCTTGCAATCTATTAATACCCTAAGGCAAGCGACCTATCCAACATCTCTCCCCCTAGGCGTGCTAATATGCTGTTTTCTATAGTATAGAGTAGCTCCTTACCTCTGTCATTTTATCCAACTTTTATTAGTTAGCTAAATCTAGCCTAACTATAGGGGCCGAAAGAGTCTTTTAGACTATAGCCCAATTCCTCCAGATTCCAACTCCAACTCCAGTGGCTGAAATTCGCCACGCGTTATCTGCCTCACTACTCCTTTTACAGAAGGTTATGACTAAGGAATTAGAAGAAGAGGTTTGCGCTAAAATAGTAGATAACCCTAAATGCAAGGAGGGAATGCTTTTTTTAATATTTAATTATACTAGCTTCAAAGCGTTATGCGCGTTATTACTCCCTAGTTATATAAGGGAAATAGTATTCGCTAAATTACTTAAGGACCCTCCTTCTATATTTAGATTATAGTTCGCCTAACATTTTAGGGGGGCTGCTAGTTACTTAAATAATATATTAGTAAGTTTTCGGGTAAGCAATATCTTGTCTAATTATAAATGCCTTATATTTATACTGTCTAGGGAATAGTACCAGTCCTAAATGCTTTTTTATTAATATGTCTTTCTAAAGCTCCTAAAAGCATAACAGATATTCCGGAATCCAGTTAGATGTTTTTGGAGATTTCCATATTAGTAATAAAAAGACGTAATTAGTATGTTAACGGGTGGGAGATTAACGCCAATAATAGTATATAAAATTAAATAGTTAGGGGATCTATCAAGTATGCCATTAAAAATAGTACCCTAGAGCCCATATCTCTTCTTCTATAACATTACTCTATCTTTTTAGAGAATTATATAAGCCTTAACTTTTAAGTAAAGGCTATACTCCATTCTATTTACTATTAATCTATATTTTTCTTTTTATAAAAAGGAAACTTACTGTCTAGTTATTATGTCCACTCCTAGCTCTTTATATTATAGCCTATCTTATAGGCTAGTTCTTTTTTATTTACTAGAATTGGTTAAAAAGTGCATATATAGAGTATAAATCCAGAGTGATATTAATATCCTGGTACAGGAACTTCTTCATTTATCTTAAATCTAAGTTTTAAGTAGAAATCTTTGCGGCCTGGCGTAGAAGATATACTAAATAGAGTGCTGTCCAGAAGTGAGATGGTTTTAAACCACTTTGTAATCGTTTTACTATACCCACTTTGTTAAAATCTTAGATGTATTACTAGCGTTTAAAAACGTATATAATACACAGAGCCAAACTATCTGTTATTAGGAAATTAGAGCTAATTCTAAGGCTTAAACAAGGGATTATACCTAGACTTAGCTGGTTTAGTATATTCTAAATAGGGCAACAAAGCCACCTTACTTATGTCTCTCTTTGGGTTTGGAACTTCTTCCTAAAGGTTATTTATGTCTATATTTATGTTAGAAGGGATCTAATCCACCTAGGCACCCTAATAATATTTAATAATACTTACCTTCTGGTTAAAATTAGCTGCTTTGATTAGACCCCTCTAGCAGAGATATAATCCCAACACCAATAATTATAGAATTAGAATTCTCCATAGACGGGTATATGTCTTTAAGCGCATTGTAGACGTAATCACGCTTATCTTTTTTAAAACTGTCCTCTACTATAAGTATAATACTATTTAGATTTTGAATTTCTTATAGAAGGAAGTTATAATAGTAGTTAACTGTATCTTCCGCGAAATTGGCATAGAATGGAAGAATCCTGCTGCGGCAATAACTGCTATCTATAGTATTTCTAAGAGCTTCGCAATACAAAGACGCCCTAAATTATGTACTTCTTGCGTTGCTAGCTGGCTTTCTATCTATATAGAGGAGAATATAATTGGGTAAGAGTAGTGGAAGTAAAATATATAAAGGAAGCTGGAGGTGGTTAAAGTAAAAAGGTATATATAGTGTGTTTAAGCTGGCAAGTTCCAACTATTCTAGGTATTTCTTACATTAAATAAAGACCTAATGGCGATTATACGCTAAATTACTAGAGGGGCCCTCTAGCACTTTAGGCTAGTATCAAAACGCCATAAATATAAACTTATTCTATCTATAATTACAAGATAAATCGCAGGCTAATCTGGACTTAATCTACTAGTGCAACTGTTTAAAACTAGCTACTATAGGTTATTGGAAACTATACCCCATAAAGTTAAGGGCTTTACTTATTATAACACCTGCTGTTGCACTATAGTAATAGGAGTGCTCATAAAAAAGATATAGATAGCTCAATACTTAAAAAGCCTTTAAATATTTGAATTATTATTTAATAATATAATTTTTATCTAGATATTAAAAAGTACTAAATATTAATAATAGCACTAAAGGGGCTTATATTAAATTAAGAATAATAAATTTAAATTAGATCTAAGCTTTAAGACCCTTGCAGATTCCTAGTTACTATTTCCATCCATCCTAATAGTACTTTATCGCTGTAGTTATGGGGGTAAGAGTCTAAATACTATTATAGCCAGGACTACTACCACTCTTAGCCATAACCTTATGTATAATACAAAACCTATAGAAGATTTTTAGTTAGTGTGCTGACTTAGTATTTATAAAGGAGAAGAATAAGGCCTAAGATATATACTGCAATAGGAACAAATACTTAATAGAACGGTATATCTCCAATAATAAGTAATGTAGCGGTAAAAGGAATAATAGTACCAGAAAGTATGGTAAAATATAGTAAATATAAAGATATTGCCAAGAATAGAAAGCGTATAATTTGGATTAAATAAATAATCCTAGTATTGTCTGTTATATTAATACCTATATTATTAGACTTTGCTATCTACTCCGCTATTAACAAAAAGCGCTACTTTAATTAGTATATTTAGGCTCAGGGATGCGGTTAGAATATCTTTAAAATTAGAGATTTATAGGTTAAATTATCTATTAGTATATAAATCCATAAGTCCTGCCAAGTATTAAGTATAAGTAGGTTGGATATAGGACTTATGTAAGATTTAAAAAACACTTCTATAACTTGTTTGTAGTTGTAGAAGAGATTAAAAAAGCTATATATATCTTAGCCGTTAGGCTTAGGGATACTATATATTTGTTGGGTATAAATTACCCTTATATCTATTATATGTTAGCTACCGTTTATAGCCATAACTTTATATTTAGATTATTTTACTATATTCTAGAAGCGTACTGCCCAAGGCAACTACGAGTTTATTTTATTTCTTGGCATAAAAGGATAAGACACTACCATAATCTTTATTATAAGTATTTAGTGCATTTTTCGCCTTAGTAACCTTTAGCGCGTAATATAAAAGAAGTTATACTTATTCTGGTTTAAAACGCTAAAATATTAAAAACTGCGGATCTAAAGATATAATTGCTGCCGCCCTTAGAATGCCCCTAGTGTAGTTATTAACTAAATATTAGTTAGCAGTGGGTATAGATAGCTGTTACGGAACCCCACCGCAGGGGCCTCCATAGGAGAGCCCCGTGCTCTTGCGTACACCTCGCGTACAGCTTACGTCAGCTACACGTAGGTATATTACCTCCTTACGCCCTCGACCCTTACGATCGATTGCGCAATGTCTTGTAGACTCCTCGAATACATACATTCTGTAGCCATTGCCCCCGTCCCATAACATTATATTATGCCTTTTTTTAATTACCGACGCTCAGCCTACGACCAACTCTACGTCTCTATGATACTATAGGCGCTGCTAGAAGCAGCGTGTCTCCCACCTTGTACTTCCAAAGAATCAACGATAGTAAGACGAAATTCCTTACTAGCTACTATGTTAAACTTAAAGAATAATCTAATACCTATATTAAACCTATGATGACAATTAATCCTAGGAGGATTTGATTTACTAGCCATAGCCTTAACCCCTAAAGGGAAGCCTAGTGGCTTAAAAGACTACGACGACCTTAATGAGGTAGATATTAATAATATCTTATCTTTTATTAACTACATAACTACGGATAAATAAGCCAAAGGGCTACTACCCATTAAGATTGAGATATAAGACGCCGAGATTTTTGTGAAAATGGTAGTATAAGAACCTAATAAATACTACCGCCTTCTATAGAACTACTATCTAAAGCTTATATAAGCTAAGATACATACTGCCTAAGATTATAATATCATCTAAGACCTATAAGCTTGTAAGGCGCTTGCTAATAACATATGCTAAGAGGTTAAAGACGACCTCCGTGTGTCTAAACGCGACATCTAATAATTAAAGAAGGCCGAGATTATACTTATTGCTATAGTTACTAAAAGAGAGGGTATAATTAAATACCTATAATTTTAGCTTAATAAGCACATTTGTAATAATACTAGATACCCCTCTACTATATATAACGCCACCTAAGTCTTTACGCCCCCAGTAACCTTACCCACTTAGCGCTTAATGGAGGGTTAGCGCTGAGTAGCTTTACTTAACGGGAACCCCTACTATAGCGGTAATAATAAAAACCATAACAACTAAACCCGAACTGCTACTGTAGGGTCTAATATACGCTACCCTAATCCCCTAATCTTCTAGGGTAACCGTAAGAAATATAGCTACTAAAAGATGTAAATCCGTAAGAAACTAACCTAAAGCGCCTGCCTTTTCCCTATAGAAGATGCTAAGATTGGCTATATTATTAGGCAAACAAAGGGTATTCTGTTTAATAGGCTCTTTGCCTAATAAAAGACTAGTAGTCCCTAGAAGTAGCAGTCTTACTAGGAAGTCCTTAAGGACCTTAACTAAATATACTGTGACTATAACCTAGTAGCTACTAGTTAAGCCAAACTATATGCCCTAAAGATAAGTTCTACTAAATTATTTAATAAGTTCTATATTAAATTCTAGGAATATACTAGAGCCCTTGCCTAAGATAATACTAAAGACTAAGAAGATCTTCTTAAAAAAGTCATTTATTGCCTTAGTTACGTAGCCGCCAGCCATAATTATAACAATGTTTATAATATGGTATTAGCTCTATAGAAGATTAAATAATGGCTAAACTAGATCGCTACTATAAACCCCCACCCAAAGACCTCCCTATAGAAGCCCTTCGGACCTACTAAACCACTAATGCCTACTACCCTAAGTAACACTACTAGTCCTAATATTGACCTCTCTATACTAACCTTTCCGCAGAAGCTACTAGATAGAAAACGCGAGCTACTTTAGAAGCTAAAGCGTTGCTATAGATGCCATTAAAAAGGCTGTTATAGCTATAGCCTAAACTGTCTAATAGCTAGGTTTAGCGGCTGCCGCCTAATACCTAACCTAGTACCTTAAATACTAAATATGTCGCTATATGCCACTACTGTACAAGACAAAGACGCAGCAATAGTAGTAGAGTTGGATATGGAAACGGAAAACACTAAGTCCTAGCCCTAAGTTATAGGCTAGGACGCCTTAATGATAAGGGGATCTATATATTGGCCTACTTAATAGATAACTTAGTAAAGATAAATAGACGGAAACAGATAGTTTTACCTATAATAGGAATTACTGCTAAAAAATAATATAAAAGCCGTTCTATAATTAATTGTGGAGCTACTAATAAATTTATAGATACCTAATTTGTGCGTACTTATAACCTACCTATCTTACCCCTTACTAAAGCCCGCGCCCTATAACTCGCTAATAATAGTTATACCGTATAGAAGATTACCTATATAGCATAACTCTACCTAGATATAAATGGGCACTAGGAAGAGCTCTGGGCCTATATTATACTACTTACTAACTACCCTATTATCCTTAAAATAAACTAGCTTAAATAATATAACCCCGCCATTAACTGGAAAAAGAGAGAAGTAACCTTTAACTCTAAATACTGCAGAGAGACTTGCTTAGGGTATGGCCTAGCCGCCTCTACCTACTCCCTAGAATATTAACCTAAGGAACCCCTTATTACCCTACCTATAACCAACTGCTACTATGTAAGTGCCGCGGCCTTCTACCGTATAGTATATAGAAAAGGCTGAACCGTTGCCGCAGCCTCCTAATTACAACTATATAAGCTTAATAAAGAATAGGACCATATCCTCTATAGTAATAAGATAGATATAGTTAACCTTCTAGAAAATGATGCCCCCGTAGAACTCCACGGACTTTTACCTTTAGACTTTAAGAAGTTTATAAAGCTTAAAAAAGGATTTATTAATAAGGAACTCTGTAAGCTCCTCCCTAAGAGGTACTATAACTTTATTAATATGTGCTTATAAAAGAGCGTAGATATACTCCCCCTATATTAACCTAATAACTATGCTATTAATATTAAATAAGAAAAAACGCTACCCTATAAGAGATCTTACCTAATATTAAAAGACGAACTTCTAGTTATTAAAAAGTATATCAACAAGCACCTTAATAAAGGGTTTATTCGTTCTAGCATATCCCTAGTAGCCGCCCCTATCCTCTTTACTAAGAAGCCAGAAGGAGGTATTTAATTCTATGTTAACTATAGAGGACTTAACGCTATTATAATTAAGAACTAATACCCCGTACCGCTTATACGTGAGACTTTTAAGCGGCTTAGCTAAGCTAAAATCTATACCAAGCTTAATATTATTGCCGCCTTTAACCGCCTTTAAATATGGAAAGATAACAAATAGAAAACCGCGTTTATATCGCGCTTTAGCTAATTTAAATATACCGTTATGCCCTTTAGTGTATATAACGGCCTAGGCAGTTTCTAAAGCTATATTAATAACGCCTTATAGGACTACCTTAATAACTTCTGCTCTGCGTACCTGGATAATATATTTATTTATAGCGATAACCCTTTTAAGCATATTAAGTACGTTTAAAAAGTTCTATAGCGCCTTAGGGATGTGGGACTTTATATTAACTTAAAGAAGTGCAAATTCTTAGTTATAGAAGTAAAATACCTTGGACTAATTGTTACTACTAAGGGTGTCCGTATAGACCCTAAGAAGGTATATATAATTACTAAATAGTAAACCCCTAATTATATTAAGGATGTATAAGCCTTTCTTAGTTTCGCTAACTTCTATTAAAAGTTTATATATAACTTCTCGGGTGTTATAGCACTACTTACAGCAATAATGCGAATGAAAGGCCTTTCTATAAAAGGAAGAAAAATATATCTATATTTTACCTAGACGCCTAAATATAAGAAGGCATTTTAAGACCTTAAAGATGCTTTTACCAAAGCACCTATCCTAGCTTATTTTATACTAGGATGACAACTCTATCTTAAAACTAACTCCTTAGACCACGTTAACGCAGGCGTTCTTTCCTAGATAGGTAATGACGGCCTCCTCCACCTAGTCGCATTCTACTCGTCTAAGCTTATACTATAAGAATATAACTATAAGATCTATAATAAAGAACTCCTTGCTATTATATAAGCGTTTAAGAAATTTTAACTGGAACTCTCCTTAGCAGAACCTAACTAGCTAACTAAAGTCCTTATGGATTATTGCAACCTTAAATACTTTATAACTACAAAATAGCTAAACTAATACTAAGTACGCTAGAACGAGTTCCTCTCTAGTTTTAACTTTAAAATTATATATAGGCCAGGAGTATAAGGTACTAAGCCTAATAGCCTAACACGCCGCTTGTAAGATTTTCCTTAGTTTAAAGATAACCCCTATAACTAGTTCTAACAATAGACAATCCTAAAAGCACGAAATTTGGCCCTAGGTATACTACCTATAATAGAGCTAACTGTACCTTAGCTTTATATAATAGAACTAGAGTTACCTCCTAAAATTAACAAGCTTATTACCACGGTATACGACACCTCTGTTAACCTATTACTGCACTAACTTATTGCCGTAAAGACCGCTGGCACCTATACACTGCCTACTAACCTCCAAAGCTTAGGCCAAATTAATATAGCAGCCTTAGAAGTAAAAGAGAATAGGCTCTATTATAGAGGCCACCTATTTATTCCCAACTTAGAAAATCTATAACGGCAACTAATCCAAATGGCCTACAACCTCTAATTAAGCGGCTACCTAGGTAAAGAAGGAACCTATAAGCTTCTTAGCCAATACTACTTCTGGCCTAAAATAATAGACTTAGTTAAACGCTTTATAGGCGCCTACTACGGTTATAAGCGCGCTAAGGCCTTTAATATAAAGTACTAAGGACTACTGCACCCTCTACTAGTACCTATACGACAATAGGCAGATATTGCCATTGATTTTGTTATTGACCTACCACCCTATAAACGATAGGGCCGTACCTATAAGAACATCCTTATAATAATATGCCGACTTATAAAAGAACGCCACTACGTCCTAACCAAAGGCGTAGCTATTAGCGACGTCACTAACGCCTTTCTCCGCGAAGTCTACCGATTATATAGGCTACCTAACTTAATTACGTCTGACCAAGGCACACAGTTTAACTCCAATATATGGAGACAAATCTGCTAACGCCTTGGCATCTCCGTTAAGATGTCCATATCCTTTTACTATAAAACTGCTGGATAACCAGAAAACGCTAATGCCAGTATAAAAGCGTACCTACGACAGGTAGTTGCTTATAGTTAAGATAACTAGGTAGATCACCTTTTACTAGGTAAATTCGCAGTAAATAACTACGTCTTAACCACTATAGGACTTACACCGTTCTTCGCGAATAAGGGTTATTACCCCTAACCCGGCATAGAGCCACCAGAACCTATTAAAAAGAAATTGCTATATAGAAAACGTCTTAAGATGCTACTTGCCGACTAGTATACAGACCGCATAAAAAATCTACTCGACTACTATAAGGGAGAAATGGCCTAGGCTTAAGCAAAGTAGGCCTACTTTGCCGACCGTTATAGAACGCCACCACCGGAGATGCGTGTTGGCGACTGGGTATGGCTAGATATACGTAATATCTCTACGCAGAGGCCTATAAAGTTACTTAATTATAAGAACCTCGGCCCCTACCCAATTAAATAAGTTATTAATTGGGGAGCCGCATATAAGCTAGAGCTCCCGCCTGCCCTAGCTACCCGCGGGATATAGCCCGTATTTTACCTATGGCTACTATACCTTTACTAGCCTAACCCCCTACCAGGATAGATATAGCCTAAACCCCTACTAGTACTAATCCGAGACGAGAACAAAGACGAGAACCATAAGAAATGGACTATTAAACGAATTATTAACTCTAAATACTTTAGCAAAGGCAGGGGACGGCGGCTCTACTATAGAGCTATCTATATAGGATTTAACATAGATCAGCCAGAATGGCAACCATGGAAAGACTTCAAAAATACAAAGGACCTAATTAGCAATTTTTATTACGCGAACCTACAGAAACCAGGCCTAAGTAGAGATTTCGTACCTAATTCTCTATAGGAGCCCTTATAGAGTTAAACCGTTGTATATTGCTATATAAGGGCAAATTGCCGTTAAATTGCCGCAGATTGCCATAGATTGCCATTACGTAATGGCAAAGTGCGATTACGTGACCGGAATATTAATAAGATGTCTAGGAACTTCGACCGGTGGTTAAAGTTGTCTAATTGGTCGGATTCTTAGGTGCTAAGCCTTATTATATAATGTTATTTTAAGCCTTCAGCAATACCCCCTTACTTTTCCTTCTCTATACCTTAAATGTCCCTTCTATATGTATATAGCAACCATAGCGTCGCCGGAGCTCCACCTCTATAAGAGGGGGGGTAGTGTTACGGAACCCCACTGCAGGGGCCTCCATAGGAGAGCCCCATGCTCTTGCGTACACCTCGTGTACAGCTTACGTTAGCTACGCGTAGGTATATCACCTCCTTACGCCCTCGACCCTTATAATCGATTGCGCAACGTCTTGTAGACTCCTCAAATACATACGTTCTGTAGCCATTGCCCCCGTCCCGTGATAATAGCTTAGCTTAAAATTATTTACTTCTGTTAAACCGTATCTTTTTATAGCGGCCATCCCTATTGTTATATAGAATGCTATATAAAAAAGAGAGATTACGTTTAAAAAGTAATGGTCTAGGTCCGGAGTTAATATTTATAGTTAGAGTAATAGTATTAGGAGTAATGGTGTTAGGAGTAATAGTGTTAGTGTTGTTAAAGAAGGGGTTTGCATTTGCAGTACCTCGCAGCATATTATTAGAGGGTATGGTATTCACTTATTACGGACTCTTTAATTAGGGGAGTTGCTAATATTATAAGGTGTAGATTATAACGCGAAGATTATACTAGAGGTATGGAGTTCTTGCTACCTTTTATATTATAACACTTACTTAAGACAGTGGGGGGCGTACTAATTGCGGTATGTTTGGGCTTAAGAGATCAACTAAGGCTATATATAGGCATGTGGCAGGTAACAAAGACTAGCAAATATATGCCTAATACGTTAAGCCTAAATCATAGATAAGAGGTTGCGGCTAAAGCATATTTAGAGGCTGCAAAACGCTACTAAAATAGGTAATTGGTAAAGGTTAATATATAAGGTTTAACCAAGTTATATTCCCAGAGTCTTTACATATAGGCTAAGTATTTGATGCAACGTATATGCCTATAACTCGCATATTTTAACGCTTGCCTATATTTATACGCTTTCTTATAATACTTGCACTTATAATAATAATGTTTCCCATTTATAGAAGTTAATCTTAGTTTTACTACCATCAGAATTTAGTCTGGCTTTAACTTAAGTTCTTTCTACTTCTGCTTATTACGGGCAGTAGTTTTAAACACTAGATAATCTTTACTTTTCTACTTACTTAGCCTAGCTGGTAGGGGTTAAAGGGTAGGTTACTATGCGGCTTATATAAATTTAGTAAAAACTCAGTTAAGAAAGTTTCAGCACTGTAATATACTAGATATCTTAGCAATTTCTTCTCTATAGAGGGCTAATGGAGGAGGGGCTTAATATTAAAGCCCTTAAAGTTATATAATAGATGGCAAGGCGTAGATTACGGCGTGTATTAAAAAGGTTAACTTTATATATACGCGTCCTATGGGTAATAAGGGGTAAATTCCTATTTTAAAGGCGTTAAGAATAAATAGAGGGCAAAGGGTGTATATATAGTAGGTAACTTGCCTATAAGTATTACCTTTAGGATTGAATAAGGGTTGGTAGGCAGAATTGGTATAGCTGTATATTTATTATCTAGAGGCGCTGCGTATAACAAAGACTGGTTAGTAGTTACGTGCAGTATGCTATTTAGAGGTCTAATTGCAGCTATATATAAAGTCTAGGCCGCTAAATATTATAAAAGGTGGGAAGGGTAGGAAGGGTACTGTAAATATATTTATATAGATAAGATACCGGGCGTCTAATATATATAGCGGCCTATACACGGCCAGCATAGCTATTTTAGTGTATACTACGCGTAATAAAGCAGGCGTAAAGGATTTGGGTTAGATTGTTTAGAGGGTTAAGAAAGGTATAAAGAAATATTAAATAAGGTTTAACTATACCTATATAGAGATTAATTATAGGATAACAAGGGCCGCTAAAATATTTAAGTGCGGCATTCTAGAGCATTTGGTCAACTAGGATATAAAAAAAATAAAATAAAAAAGAGACATAAATAGGGCAAATGCGTTAGCCTTCCTTGTGCGAGACATTAGGGTAGATTAATTACCTTTTTAGCACCTCCTAGGTGTTCTTAAATATATCTCCTAAGACAGATAAGATCTATATACAGTATAAGAAACTATTTAATATAGGATTTAACGCGAAACATAAACCTTACTTTTTAGGATCGGCTTCTACCCAGTGCGATAAGACCTGCCTAATTATAGACGTCGCGACGGCTAAAACCCTCTCCTTAGCAGCTTTATGTCTTATTACTCTATCTTTAGTAATAAGAACAGCAGGTTCTACTCCTAGATAGTCCCCTAAACAATTTTTTTAGGCCTTTTAGTTAAGATCGCTTTTACTACAAGCCACCTTAATAATGACTTTAACTAAATCCCTCCCTTCTTCCGTTATATAGTTGCCCAGCTACTTAGCCATAAACTAGTAAGTAATATTACTACCTATAGTAGTAGCAATTCGCACTTTCTTTTTATCTATAATAGCGGCCTTAATGCTACTAAGAGCATCTTATATATTTATGCCTACTAAATCTTTGTTTATTAATAGCATAAGGAGCTTAGTAATAACTAGACATTTTAGTTAGATACGTCTGAAAATTAACATTATATATAGTTGCACACCACTATCTGGAACTACAACGTTTTAATTGTCCTTAAGTAGTATCTAAAATACCTCTTGTTAATTAAGTAGTAAACTAGTATTATAAACTACAACCTAGTTTATAGGACTATTAATAGAGCACTAAAAGAAGACACGCTGTATTATCTTACGGTGTAGCTCCTATAAAATATCCTATTTAGTGCCTCTAACTCTTAAGGTGGTGCACTTAATAAATCTATGTCTATTATATTAACTAATAATATATGGTTTAAGGAATGAGAGTCCTTATTAGTTTTGTGTCCTAGTTAGACTTATATAAATATAAAGAACACAGACCATATATTAGATGTTCGGTTATAATATATCTAGCATTTATACTAAGACAAAGTTAGGCTAAAAGTCCTTAATTATGGCCTTTAATTTTATAAATGCGATTTATTAACCAAGGCGTAGAATATACTCTATTCTTAAACTAATTATTAAGGGGAGTTTAAGAGAGCGCTCCTCTTTATCATATTTACAGCTAAACCACTATTTTAGGAAATAGTAGTAACTCCAAACTTGCCTATATATAAGGTAATTTTCCAGTAACAAATAGTTGTTATTTTAATCCTTATTAGGGAACGAATTGCCTATAATAAGCAGCTCGCATCTCTTAGACTTTAATAATATATTAAGAAAAGTAACAATTTCCGACTAGGGGGCAATGTTGTATAATGATATGCTAGCGTACGGGATTAAAATAGTGGTGGAAAGGAATGTAAACAAAACATAAATATAGGGAAGAACATTTTCGTCTCTAATACGCCAAAGAATAAGAGCTAGAGTTAAAAATATTAGATAATAAGTATGGGAGAATGCGAAATTAGAGGATAGTTTTAGTTCTGGGGAAACTAGAGATAGTAAACGACTTAAATTATTATCTAAGGGAGTTAATAGTTGTTTAGTGTAAGAGCTATAGAGCAATTTATTAGCATATAACTGGAAGATATGTCTGAGGATCGAGTCCTGTAAGCCGTAATTAAAAAGTCTAGTAATATTAGTAATGATAATATAGAGACCTTACTCTTTCTATTTAGCGGTTAGGCGCCTAATATAATTATCTAATTAACTTAAGAATGATGCAAGAGTTTCTTTAAAGCCTTCCAATAATAGCTTTCTAAAGAGAATACCGTAAGCTTTAATAAAATCTATATTCATGGGTAGAGAGTGTGGATATAACGCTCTGGAACGGCCAAGGATTAGATCTAGTAGTATTAAGATAGTTTCTTAGGCGCTTATAAATGGCTAGACGTAGGTTAAGAACTATAAATAGTAGTAAAGTTACTAGAGTGTATTAGGCCGCGCTAGTATAGCCAGATAATAGTATAAACGGCCCACAAAGGGGATTTTATTAGCAGCTTTATTATACTAAAAACGTGCAACACCTACCCAAGTTTCGTGATTACGTAGGTCTTTATCTTTAATAGCCATGTAATATCAACTAAGATTACTAAAACATTTAATCCAAATATCCTTAAATGTAGGTACTGTCTTGTAGAGAAGAGCTATTATTTAGTAAGCGAGGTATATAAATTGGAGCATATAATCCAAACTTTTAGGTAGCTGACGATGTAATAGGTTAAGGAAAGAGTGGATACTATAGTGCTATATCCTATTAGGCATATAGTACTAAGATGCTAGATAACGCAATGCTGGGGAAGTAGAGGGATATTAAAAAGCTAGGAAGAAGTTATAATACTTATACAGCAAGGTTTAGTATAGAGTAATTAATGCTTACTAGTAGTTATTTACTAGTTTAGAATTAGGATCTCCTTTCTAGGCTCTGTCTATATAAATACACTTTATCTCTACTATTGTAAGGCTAGTATATATAGACTTTACTTCTAAGGCAAGCTTCTCTTAAGAAATATGGCGTGAGATAGGTTAAAGTAGAAGATTTAGCAAATTAGGACAAATACAAATAATAAATAAGGGTTGATTCTGGTTTTGAATTTCTAAAGCAATAATATTTAATAGCTTCTTGTTAGTATTATTAATCTAACTAAAGATGCGTTCTAACCACAACCTCTTTTTTTTCCTTAATGGTTATTTAAAGAAACTCCGGTTCTAACAGACTCCCCTTATATATTGTTCTGTCCGTTAGGGTAAATAGTTATTTACCTAAATAAACTAGTTATAAAAACGTATTTTTAATCTACTAAGTCCTTAGCTAGCGTGTCCTTATTATCCTATCCGCTCTCGCCTAGAGTATGGATTCCCTCGCTTTCCCCAGAGATTAATTTAGAGGAGTTGCCTCCAGCAGTTATCTAGCGTAATGTATTATCTTATTTTCTAAGACACTCCGTATATAAGGATTGCGGCATATTAGCTATTAATGCGATTATTTGTTTTTTTTAGAGATTGGTGCGGTGGGAAGTTAAAAGAACATTTAGCTGTATAAGCATAAAGTGGCAACGCTAGGATTAGCATAAAGTGGCAACGCTAGGATTAGCAGCCTTATAGTAATAGGTATGGTTTGCAGTTTTGCAAACCTATGTTTACCTTTCTTAACAACACCTTGGCTACCTTCCGCTGCCCTACTAACTTAAATATATAACTAGTGGTGCTATAGATTAATAGGACGCATTATAATAAGACGAGAACCTATAGAACGCCGTAATTAAAAAGTATTCGAAACCAATACTGCTATCTAAGAGTAAGAAGACGGATAGGTTTATAGTGAGGCGGAGACTGGTGGAATTGACTTAATAAAGAAAGGGAGTACTGCTAAGGTATTATAGAAGGGGACTAAAGTTAGGGCCGCTTTGGCTACTATACCTAATATGGCTATCTCTATAGGGTATCCCTATAGAGATAGCCATATTAGATATAGTAGCCAAAGCGGCCCTAACTTTAGATTAATTGTTTAATCCCTAAATGCCTATTTAAGAGATACACCAGAAATAAACTGTCTTACCCTACAGCCGTCCAACCGTCTAACGCCTTTTAATCCTTTTAGGAGCTTCCGGAATCTAACTAATTGCTTTCTATATAATAGCGGCAGTAGTATCTAGTAAAGTTAGTATTATACTAAACCATAGGTATTTTAACCATACCAATTTTAGGCAAGTGTTGATAGTCTTAGGACAATTTAGGAATGCCCACGTCTCTAAGAGTATGCGATTTAAAACTGCTTTGCTAATAGCTTAACCATCTTAAGCCCGGGCTTCGCAGAAGTTAGCTTAAGTTATAGAAGGGATATAGCAAGATCTCAATTAATTTTAAGGGTAAGACTTAGACAGGAAAATTGGATAATATATTAACCTCACTTATGCCCTATACAAGGCTGAGAATGTAAGTTCGCCCTTGATCTTCTTATTGCCTTTCGGCCTTCCTTTCTATCACCGCTTTTTGCCCTAGTTGCCTTATTGCACTAGTCCCTTTTAAGGATATACACTCTCTTTACTTCTATTTTATTGGCGCTCTTAGTACCCTTAATTTTATACTGTATTTGGGTTATATATTAGGCTGCTTATTATACTTAATCTACAACTAACCCTATCCGTTAGGTATCTCTTATTGCGCTCCTTCTATATATAATTTTTGTCTACCTAGGACTAGCAGCCTCTATATTCGCTATACTTAAACTATCTACTAAGATTACCGGCCTTTAGAATATAATGGCTCTCTAAACCTTGGTGGGCGCTATATTCCAATAGTTACTTAACTATAATATTAATTCCCTACCAAAGAGTTATATATATATACTAATTTTTATAGTAGCTTATAAAGGAAGTTGCGCTTTTTAGTTGCTCTTTAAGACGGTATAAAGTTATACTCTTACTTTTAATTGCTGTAGAGTTCCCCCCGTCTATAAGTTTAATCTTATGCCTTTGCAATAACAATCTTATTTTACCTAATCTTATTGTGCTTGAGGTAAGTTTAATAATATATGCAGCTTATAAAGTTGCTAATTGGCTTAGATCTATCTCTTTTTATCCTCCCTTGGAGCCGCTCTTTAGAGTTGCTTAGTTGCGCTCATATTAATCCAAAGCGATAAGTGTATTAATTTAAGACTAAATCCTACCTCCTTAGCTAGAAGCTTATGCCGGAACTAAGCCTAGAGTGTATTATTATATTTATAAGGGTTCTTATAAATATCGCATCTTAATCGCGTTTACCTAAAGGATCTAAATAATAGCGTGCTTTTTAGGATAATATAGGAATAAGGACAGACTAGGAGCTTATAGAGGTTCTATACTAGGAATTGTTTTCCAATTTAATGTAGACTTTAGGTTTATAAACTAAACTTCTTGTATTATCTAACGCATTAAGATTAACCGCGAAATATTATAACCTCCAATAACCTGTATAACAAACTTCTAATACTGGCCATCTACTATATATATCTCGACTGACTAGTATGTGTTAATTTTAAATCCGTAATATACTGCTTATTAATAGAGGCCGCCAATATAAATTTCCACCCCTATTTTAGTGTCTCTTCCTTAAGGCGCTAGGAGTTGGCGGAATTCAAGGGGGTCTCCCTACTAAGTAATAGTGCGATGCTCTGTTAGGAGATTGGACGTTATTGTGCATAGTTTAAGTTGTAATTTAGCAGCCGTTACGTTATAGGCCTTTAATTCGTGATAGCCCTTTAATTCGTAATGGCATATATAGTACAGCGATATTAGTAGTGGTCTAGAAAAGCTATTATATCTATAGAAGTAACGGAGGATAGAACCAGCCGAAGCTTTAGCATGTACACTTAATTGGTGCTATCCTAGTTGCAAAACCATAGACTCTACAGCTTTGGAGGGTATTTGTATTTGCGTAGCGACCTTCTACCACATTTTGGCCCTTAACCTTAAAGGCATTGTTAGTTTATTATTATTATTTTTAAAATGTTAGAGGTAGGGAAGATAGTTAAGGTTATGCTTACCGCTTGTATATCCTAGCTAACTTATTTATCTTCTTGGAATCCCAGGAAATATTCTTTTTAATATAGTTTTAGTATTACAAACAGCAACCTATTGGGGTTCTTTCCAGTATTCTTCCTGGTATTTCCTTTACTATTTCCTTTGCTATTTCCTCCCATTTTATAAGGTTTACCCAGTGCTTAATAATTAAGGCATCTTTAGCTTCAGTCCACTTTTTTTCTAAGCCCTGCTTTTTTTAAGGCTCTGTTTAGGTAGGTTCTCGTTAGGCTCTATATATTTGGTAGGGTTGTATAGAAATGATTGCAGTGTTAGTGAGGATGCCTCCGAGGTTTCCAATGCTTTGCATTTGCGTCCGTGGTATAAGGATAATTATAATATTAAAGACTTAGGATTAGACTCAGGATCTATTAATGCTTTAATATCCATAATAGCTAATTACTTACTTTGAAGTTTTGCAGGGGCAGATATAAGGTAAGTTGTTAGGGAGAATGGAAACGTGTTTATACTACTAAAGGTCTATTTATTTTACTTAACTCAGGTGGCCGTGCCCTTATTAGTTCACTATTGGGTTTAGAATGTTATAGATAGCAATAAAGATGGACCTCCTAGTATTTATGCCAAGTACAGAGATCCACTGTCTAGCGTATAGCGGACTATACCTATGCCTGCCCTTGGCTGGTGGCTAGAGATAAATATCCAAAGCATTAAGTCTTAGTATGTGACCGTCACAACACAAAAAGCTTACTAAGTAGCTGATTATCTGATTACCTAGCCTACGCTAGTACTTGCAATTATTATAATGTACACGTTACTAGCTTCCCCCTATTACGGACTTTGAGGCAAGTAATCTATGCAAATTTATAGCCAGCCATCTTGATTTAGATCAATGCGTCTAATTAGGGAGCCAACTTTAATTAAGCTATAAACGCCAGTATCATTTCCTTCTGTCTTTGCCATGTATTAGATGCCTAGATTATAGCCTACAAAATAGTAATTTAAAGACTAGAAGAATTTGAAGCCAAACTTCTATATTAATACGAGATCCGTATACTAGAAGACCTATAATAGTTCCTAGAAATTTAAATTAAATAAGATTATATAAGCAGAAAGCTCTGGCTCTGCCAAGACTCCTATATCAAAAAGATAGTAAGTTAATTTAATATTTAACTAGGAAGATTTCCTAAGTTATTACTTCCTACTAAAGAACTGATTCCATCTAACCAGCAGACAAACCCTTAAAGAACACTAGCCTATTAGCAACGAGTCGGTTCTCTTATGCACCTTGCCGTATTTAGAAGACCTAATATTATAAAGACGCATTTAAAGCTGGCTAAATTCCTTATTAATCTAAATTAAAAACACCTTAATATATTAAACTAAACTATTATCTATTGCCTTAGAACAAAATCTACAGCTATTAAATACTCTAGCGAAGTATTTAAAGCATACATCTATTTTAGAAACCTTAAAGGAGAAGACGTTACATTTTACAAAGCATTTAACGCAGTATTTACGGACTATAAAGAGACTAGACGGAGCTCTTAAGGATACTTATTTATCCTATTTAGAGGACTAATTAATTAGAAGGCAACTCTATAATAATTAGTAACTCGCTTAACTACTAAAGCCGAGCTTCTCTCCCTGTCTACTGCCGCTGTTAAGATTATCTGGTGGCAGCGTTTCTTTAAGGCAATTGGCTTTAATTTAGAACGCGATTTTACCCTACTATGCGATAATATGTAGACTATACGACTCCTAAGACAGGATACACTAAAGCTTGATACTAAGCTACAACATATTAACGTCTATTAGCACTGGCTTAGATAGGAAGTCTAAGACAAAAAGATCAATATATAGTGGGTCCCTATGGACAAAATGCCTACTAATGGTCTTACTAAGATTTTACCCTATTAAAGGCACAAGGCATAGATAAAGCAATTAAATTTAGTAGATATTTGATATTAGATCACTACTACAACTAATAGAGACTCTTAACTTCTATCTTTATTTTATTTTCTACAGCTTTAACTACACCGTTAAATCTAGGGAGGTATGTAACAGTTTACTAGCACTACGCTAAGACCTAAGATTGTCGCCTAAGAGGCTTTGAGACTGGATTGACCCTACCCTTATATATCTCAGATATGGTTAAATATTAAGTTATAGACTATGGAGTTCCGGGTCTACTTTTATATATTTAGTTTACTTGATTTCCATAGATTTAGAATTAAGTTGCTTATTTAATTCCCACACTATAAGCTTATAGTAATGGCACGTAGTAATATATTTAGTGTTTAGAATACTAGGTTAAGTATTAGGCGGCGGCTACTAAACCTAGCTATTAGGTAGTTTAGGTTATTATAATAACAGCTTTCTTAATAGCATTTATAGCAGCGTCCTAGTTTCTAAAGTAGTTCGCGCTCTCTATCTAGGAGTTTTTATAGAAAGGTTAGTATAGAGAGGTTAATATTAGCTCTGGTGGTATTTAAGGTAGTAGGTGTTAGTAGCTTAGTATATATAGGTTTAGTAGGTCCAGAGGGCTTCTTTCCCCAGACTGTAAAGAGTGCTCTTAGACCTTAACAATTAATAACTTGTTAATTATACAGAGACCTCCTAATACTGCTGCTAGCTTAGTAAGTCTAATCTCCTTTCTAGCAATGCCTAGTACTACCTACTAAAGCCCTAGAATAGATAATATCGTATAATAGTACAAGCTTTGGCCTATAGGGTAGCATTACCACAGGTATATATAATGCATGGCCTAATATAAGAGTTCCGCAAATGACTAAAAGAATAGCAAGTTTTCTGCCTCCGCCGCTCCTCTTTATATATAGTCCGCAAATAATAGCTAAATACGACGTCTTATACTAGAACCGCTTCTATCCTTAGGTACCAATTTTATATAAAAATAGCTTTAACCTGGCCACATGCCCATACCTACTACGGCTTATAGTAAGGATAATAGGTATATCTTGCTGTCCAGGAAGCTTTCCGCCGGACATTACTTAGGCTTATTGTTTATTTGCGGAATTTCTAGCCAAAGACCTAAAAAAGAAACTATATAAAGTTCCTAAATAAGCTACAGACCTATAGGTAATACTCCTCTATTTGGAAATTTTTAAAAAGAGATACTCGATCCACGCATTCTAGGAGCGTTCTACTGCTTATTTAGCGCTGAACCAGGTTATCGAGATAGCGATCAAGGCCATAGATATGATACCCACTCCTAAGAGTAATAATTTAGATAAGCAATGGAACTAATGGATTATAAAAGAATTAGCTTCTCAGCTAGTCTTTAGGGCCTTTGTGTTTAACTCCATTAACGCTATTATATTTAATTACCCCACCATTATATATTACAATCACTTACGTCTAAAGAGACTACCGCTTCCTAATAATAGACTCTGGCTTATAACAAACGGTTTAGAGTTTATAAAGAGACATATATTACCTTCTAACATCATTCTGGGAGGGTTTATAGGACTTATTTAATGGCAAACCTATTACCATACAGTACTTTGGCCATATGATTTTAATAGTTAGCCTTCTTAGCAAAGGCAGGTTTAATGGCTAATACGACTCTCAGCTTAGGCTCGCCTTAAACTCTTAAAACCGTTCTATCCAGTCCACTAAGCTAATAACCTTAAATTATGGCGTACAAGTATTGCTTACTCTATATTATATAGCTTAGATAGATGTATATTTAACACTCTACCGCCCTCGTGCAACCTTTTACACTTTGAAATTCTTAGTTAATGTATTTTAGCGGACCTCTACTCTGGCTTAAACCCTAAAAGATAATTTTTTACTTAACTGACCATTGGCGCTTTACATGGCAGTGTTAATTATATAGATATTTATGTCTGCCCTTAAAAAGCTAGTTGTGATTATAGGGATCAAGAATAAAGAAGACCAAATTTAGGAATTTCTTAGATGGGTGGGTAGTATTAAGGATCCAGATGAGTTATAGTAGGCCAATTGGAGTGCATGTCTCCAAATGTTAGATTTGGTGTCTAGCGGCATATAATAGAATCTACTACATTTGCAGCCTGGCCCTTTAAAACTATGCCTAATAGTTATAAAGTACTGTTTACCGGAAGGCATATAATAGGAAACCCTTACAAATGTTGCTTAATTAAGGGTTTTCCTTATTAGAGGAAGAAGTGTTTGTTAAGGCTAAGCTTACTAGTCGTTGCTATAGCTAGAGATTGAAGTTAGCGTCTAGATATTAGTGACGGAGCCGCAGAAAGGTAATGTGTAATTGTAATTGTAATTTACCTACTTTAATAGATACTAAAGCAATGGTTTATAATTTAAGTCAAGAATATTAGGGCTTGCTTTTATTAATACTCTATAATTGTTACAACTTCTAAACCACTATAATTTGTGTCTAGATTTGCTATTATATCTATTTATTTCTTAAGATACTTTTGCAATTCCGTGGTAACTATATAGTGAGCCTAGGATTAGTGTTAAACTAAATTAATGTTACGGAACGAGCACAAGCGGTAATAATATATAGCGAAGTAGATATTATTAAGCTATATATATAAACTGTGTGATAAAGTTAAGACGTTGCGTAAGGAGAGAAGGTAAGGAAACGGGAAGAAAGGGTATATATTGTTAGTTTGGTTGCTTAGTTAACACGTACATAGAGCAAAATAGGATTTAAGGAGCGGTCCTGGCAGAACTTGGCAGGATTTAGTAGACTTGGCAGAATATAGCAGAATACGGCAGATTGCTATTAGATTGCCGTCTTACAGTCAGTCTCTTCTTACTGCGTTAGTGGAAACAGGTAGAAATAGGTAGATGTATATAAGGTGTTACGGAGGTATCCCATAATAGTACCCCCCCTTTAAACTTGAGCTTCTGTGAGATAGGGCTGTAGTAGTTCTAGGTGGAGTTTGTAAAAGTCTTCTATAGCTTATATAAGTCCTATAGAGTTAACAGGTTCCCATAAGGGCTTAGTAAAGCCTCTCCATTTTATAAGGTATATATATTTGCGTTTCCGTTTATTATACTTAATGTCGTCAACTCTTTTAATAAGGTACTTATCCTTACTATCTACTTTAACTAGTGGGGGAGGGTCTTAGATCTGTTTAGGCAGGGCGTCTAATATAGGGGCGGTAGGGTAGAGGACTGACATATAGAATACGGGGTGGATTTTAACTGTATTGGGGAGCTTTAGTTAGTAGGCATAAGGAGAGACAACCTTTTCAACCTTATAAGGGCCGGCGTTTTTTTAATTAAGTTTCTTAATAGGTTGTTTTATATTTAGATTTCTTGTATCTAGCTAGACAAAGTTACTAATTTAGTAAGCTGGTGCTAGGGTTCAGTTCTTATTTGCCGCGGCTTTATAGACAGATTAGGCCTATATCATTTTATTAGTAAGGAACTCTTATAGTTCTTCCATCTTTTTTATAAATTTATTTGCTTCTGCAACTTACAAGGCTTAATAGGCGGGGTAAGGAGCATTACTAAAGGGTTTAAACTCCATTTGCGGATGCTGGATATAGTTAGCCAGGAATAGGGAGACCTTTGTAGTTTCTAAGACGGAGTTATTTATAGTAAACTTAGTAAATGCAAGCCAGTCCATCCAGTCATCTTATAGATATGACGTGTATATCCGAATATACTATTCCATTATAGCATTTATATATTCCATTTAACTATCTGTTTCTGGGTAATATACTATAGATAATAGTGCTTTAATACGGAGTTAGGTAGTTAGTTTTTTCTAAAATATAAAGATAAACTGGCTACCTCTATTAGAGATAATCGTTTTGGGGAGTCTATAGAGTTTCTATACATGGTCCAGAAACAGTTAGGCGATAGTAGGTATTGACATATTAGGGTAGGCAATTAAGTGTCTTATCTTAGATAGTTAGTCTATAACTACCATAATGTTTATACAGCCTTTACTTTTAGGGAGATCAACAATAAAGTTAATTAAGATGTCTTTCTATCTTTAATCTGGAATAGGTAGTGGCTTTAGAAAGCCGTTATACTTCTTATGCAAAGCTTTAGCTTATCAGCAGGTATAGCAGCTGGAGACGTACCTTTATATTATATTATGCATGTTCAGCCAGTAGTATTCTTATTAAAGCAGTTCTAGGGTTTTTCCTTAGCCTAGGTAACTGGCTACTAGTAGGTTATATACATGTTTAAGGAGCTTAAGCTTAAGTTCATTGTAGTTAGGTATAACTAAGCGGTTTCTGTAGTATAAGCGGTCTCTATAAGCTTCGCATTTACTTAGAGAACCCTTTTTAGAGCGTCTAACGCTATCTTAAATTAGTTTAAGCATCTCTTAGATGAACTTGTTGTTTAAGTATTTATTAGCTATAATCTGTTTAATTAGTTAATCGGTCATTTCAAGGACGTATACCGTGAGATCCTTAGTAGAGGGTTTAAATAGTTTAGAGCGGAGTAGGGTCTGGTTGCGGTAGGAGCGCGCTTCTTCTTAAGCTGGTGCGTCTTGTAAATGTTAAGTTAGGGCATTAGGCTTCTAGCCTTGAACGCCTAGGCGGTATGTAATTAAGAATTAGAATTGGGACAGATATTTTAACCAGTGGGCTTAATGGTGGCTTAGCTGTTTTATAGTTATAAAGTACTATAGGTTCTTATAATTACTAAGAACTTTAATTAGGAATTTAGCTCCTTCTAGTTCTGGTCGCCATTGCTTAAAGCATCTAATAATAGCCAGTAATTCCTTATTATAGATCTCGTAATTATATTCAGCCGGGCTTAGTTATTTTAAGAAGTATGCTATAGGATATAATACTCCTTCCTTGTTATATTAAGACAGAATGCCTTTAGTAATATAATCAGATAAGTCAGCTTCTATAACACTTATTCGGTCTAGGTTAAAGTATTAGAGCACTAGTATAGTAGTAAACATAACCTTTAGATAAGTAAAGGCTTTCTTACATTCCTTATTAAAGATAAAGGCTTTGTCCTTTTAGGTTAAGGCTATAAGGGGTAAAACCAAGGCGGAGAAGTTATTAATAAACCATTAGTAGAAGTTGGCGAAGCCTATAAAGGCTCTTACATCCTTAACGTTCTTAGGTTCTTACCAGTTTATAATTACTTTAACTTTCTTAGGGTCCATTTATATACCGTCTGTGGAAATAATAAGTCCAAGGTATAGGACTTCCGTTTTATGGAACTTGCATTTATCTACATCTAATTATAGGCCGGCTCCGCGCAAGGCTTGCAGGATTAGTTTAATATATTTTTAGTGTTTAGCCAGATTATTACTGTATATTAAGATGTTGTTAATATAAGTAGTACAAAAGACATCCAGGTATAGGCGTAGGGTGTTATTTATAAAGCGTTAGAATAAACTTGGGGCATTTGCAAGGCCAAATGGCATCACTAAGTATTTAAATAACCTATATTAAGTACAAAATGCAGTAAGCTATTTGTTTCCTTTTGCGATACAGAGGCGGTTAAATGCGTAGATAATATTAAGCTTTGTATAGAAGCGAGCCTTACTTAATTAGTTTAGTATCTCTTAGATTAACAGAATTGGGTATTAGTTCTTAATAGTGACAGCGTTAAGAGCTTAGTGGTCTATATAGAAGCATAGACTGCTGCCAGGTTTCTTAATGAAGATTACTGGTGCGACTATAGGTAAGGAACTTACTCTAATAAATCCTTTGTCTAGATGTTTATCTAAGTACTTCTATAGTACTTAAAGTTTGTTTTAGGACATCCTATATAAGGGTCTAAATCTAGGATATTTTCCTTCTTTAACTACAATCTTATAATTATATAGACGGCGTTCTGGTAGCTTGTTGGTTTCCTTTTATAAGAATATATCTAAATAATCATAGTACTCTACTGGTACCTTCATGGCGGGGTTAGTATGTTTCTTTAGTATTAAGGCCTTCTTAATATCGGCCATTATAATAGCAAAGATTATATATTCTAGTTTCCTGGCAAGTTATACTAGTAGCTCTAATTATATGGATGTCTAAGGTATTAAGCGAGCTTAGATTGTCCTTAGTTTCTTATATAGTTTCTTATTTAGTTTTAGGTTTAGTATTAGGTACAGAGTTAGTATTAGATTTAGGTTCGGGTTCTTTAAGTATTCTTTTTATAGTAGAATACCAGTTCTTCTGGTACTTTTATATATTAAGCTTAAGCTTCTGCTTAGTTTGGGATGCAGTAGTTAGAGTTGGTTCGTGTGGTCTAGTGTAAATTCCAGGTTCTTAGTGGACGTTAGTAGAAATCTTATGTTGGTGGAATTTGGTGGAATTCTTAGGTAGGTGGAATTTGGTGGAATTCTTAAGTAGGTGGAATTAGGTGGACTTTTTAAGTATAGGGTAGACATTAGTGGAAATTTTAGACTAGTGGATCTTAGTGGATTTTTTAGATTTTAGTTTAGGGTCTAAGTAGTAAGTTATAAGGCACTTCTGCTTACAATAGGAGGCGGTAAATAGAAGCTTAAGGTTGTCCTAATTAATGGTTACCTTATATAGCTTTATCTAGGGTTGTCTAAGGATTACTAGGTAACCTAGAGTAGTTACAAAGAGCTTAATTAATTCTTTATGGTTTAGGTATTAGAGTCTTAGGGTCGCTATATAAGTAATACGGCCTAAGACAGTGTGTTTACCATTAAATCTAAATACGTTAATATACCGGTTAAGGGGTATTAGGGTAAACTTATTGTCTTATACAAAGATCTTATTAATAAATCCTATACTACTAGCTCCTATGTTAATTAGGACTTAAATATTAGCCTATTAACCTTTCTACTAAAGACGGCAGTTAACGGTTATACTACAATCCTAAGAGTTAGGGTTTGTAACATCTAATGCATTTAACAAGATCCTGTAACATAGCTATCCCAAAGAGCAACTTAACTCTAGGATATACCTTTTAGTGGTAAGCGGGAAGGGGTTCCTCCAGAACGTTGGTTATAACTTTATTCTTATAAGTGGTGCTTGCTAGATACAGGGCTGGAACTAGGTAAAGATTAGGGATAGTAACTGAAGGATTAATGCAGTAAACAGTTGTTAGTGTTGGCCGTTTATAAGTTGTGTTGGGGTATAGGGACGGAGCAGTATCTTAAGATGTAATTCTTGCTTCCGTATTTAAAGCAAAGGCCTAGCTTAATGCGTTATTCTTATTTAAGGGACCCTAGTAGAGCGTATCCTAGGGTCCCTATGTTAATATCTATGGCGTTAGGTTGCTTGGGCTAGGATAATAACTTAATAGACGTTTATAGAGCTGTCGTATTGTATTAAGGAGTGGACTTTAGTGTTAGGTATAGTATATTATTATACTGTTTATTAATAACGTTTATATAGGCGTTAAGAGTTCCTGGTAGGTCTATACCTATCAGGGAGGTTTTTAGTTCAGGACTTAGGGACTTAATAAGGCTGTTAACCAGTATAGAGTTATTCCAGCCTGTTTCCTTTATATAATAGTTAAATTTAGAGAAGTATACTGGGAAGCTTTTCATTTCTTAAGTTATATAGTTTTTCTTTCTCTAAGCGGTAGCTTGGCAGTTTGGGTTACTATATATAGCTTAAAGAAGTATAACTAGACTTTATACTAAGTTTAGTTAAAGGGGTTTAATAAGGTTAGCTATATCTCCTCCTAGTTAACTTAGGGCGTAGCAGAGTTAGTTAGCTTTAGTTAGGTAGCGGTTAGTATTACTAGTTAGCTTATTTTTAAGCTAGCTTAGGAATAATTAGAGTTCTTATTATTTACTAGTGAATATTAGAGGGTCTAGTAGTTGTTTGGATTGTTATAGTACGGTAGTTGGTTTAGGGTAAATAGCTACTATAGGTTTAGGACTCTCGTCTCGCGTGTTTATCTCTAGAGAGGGCGTTTAGTCTTAGGGCCCTAGTATAAGCATCTTAAGGGTACGGACTTCTTCTTAAAGGTCCTTAATTATTTACAGGTATTATGCTTCTTATTTAGCTTATTATTAAGTTAAAGTGGCTTAGTTCTATATAAGGGCATCTATAAAGGACTTCTATATCTCTGCTAATTATTCTTAGAGTGCAGATATAATGCCGGCAGCTATTATAGGGGCTTTAGGGTTGTTTTGTATTTTAGAGGGTGGTATATAAGGTTAACACAATATAGTGTTATAGAGTAAGTATAAGCGGTGATAATATATAGCGAAGTAGATATTATTAAGCTATGTATATAAACTGTGTAATAAAGTTAAGACGTTATATAAGGAGAGAAGGTAAGGAAATAGAAAGAAAGGGTATATATTATTAGTTTGGTTACTTAGTTAATATATGCATAGAGCAGAATAGGATTTAAGGAGCGTTCCTAGTAGAACTTAGCAGGATTTAGTGGACTTGGCAGAATATGGTAGAATGCGGCAGATTGCTGTCAGATTGCCATAGATTGCCGGCAGATTGCCATTAGATTGCCGTCTCGCGGTTAGTCTCTTCTTGCTACGTTGGTGGAAACAGGTAGAAATAGGTAGCCGTATATAAGGTATTACGGAGGTGTCCCGTAACAATTAAAGTTCCTTACTACTATTTAAATACTGGCTTTAAGTCTAGAACCCTGTATCTCAATACCCTATTCCTTACCTTGTATGTCTCTTATATGTCTTATTAAGTATTTAAATACCTGTTTCTATTATAGAATAATAACTACGTCGTCATTCTATTTATAACCTATTTATTACCTATCTGGTGTATATATAGAGGCTCTAGAAGCCCTCTTTAATAGATAGAGTTCTTATACCTAATTGTCCGTTTAATAATTAGCAGCGCTAATGTTATTTACTAAGGTAACCTTTACGTGGGGTTAACGCAGTGCCACTTACTTTAAGCTTCTTATATAAATTGATAGGTGCGCATGTTCTTCTCTAAAGCGCCTCTAAAAATATGGTTAGAATCTGGTAAGAAGAGGAAGTAAAGTTAAATAGAGCGATTTTATATAGGGATAAGGAAACGCCATTGCTATAATGATAATGTGTTGGCGGAAATGTAGCATAGTTAACTCTAACACTATCTCTTAGTATACTCTTTCGCATCTACTTATCCTAGCCTTTCCCTTAGTCCTTAATAATATATAGTGCGGATTCTATAGGGTGACCCCAGTCTATGCTATAGCTGTAGTCTTTATAGACTTTAACTATCTGCTATGCACCTGCCTATTTTGTGCTAATAGATCTTGCAGTCAATTTATATATATACTGTTTTATAGTCCTCTTATTAAAGCACAGCGGCCTATTTTATTGCAATATCCAACTTCTCTATTCTACTATTATACTATATATAATTACACCTAGGTTCACTATAAGTGTACTTATCTTTAATATATAGTAAGAGCTTAATATATAAAGTACTAGGAGATATAAAAAAGATGCCTAGTAAATATGGTTGCAATATAAGAAAAACTATTATTATGTTATATATAGCTAACACTTTATTTTAGCAAATACCAACTTAATAAGAACTGTAGTAAGTTAACTATTTATTATTATTCATTACTTAATATCTAATTCGGATCCCTGTTAGGCCCACGCGGACTACTCCTTATATACATATAGGGAGAAAACTCTATTTAAGAAAACCCCGTGATCCGTCTCCCCGCCTTTTAGGGCTCGCTTACAAGTCGCCTACAAGTCACCAGTGGTGCTCTACTACCTTACTTTTTAACCTCCTTGGGAACCACTGCTGCCGTAACAAACCTACAGACGCGCTAGTATTACACACTGTACTCTACTCCTATAGAGTTATTAGGGGGCGCCTATTACTCGCCCCTTTACTTTCTATTACTATTTCCTTTGCAACCCGGAACTGGTCTAGCACATTTTAGCCAATGAGCCACTGGGTAGCCGCCTTAAGGCCTTTCTATATTAAAAGCAGTATATTATAGTTTTCTATACCAGCTGCTAAGAGTATTGCTTCTCGGCTAGTGCGTAAGGGGTATAACAGTATTACGTGTTTTAGTGTCTGTCTTAGCCAGCTATATTTGCACCTTAGGCTACCTACTGGGATATCCACCCAGTGAAGCTAATCTTTTAGTCCTATTATTCCTGTCCTTAAGAGTGTTGCTATTATATTTTCTGCCTTTATTAGGCCCTCTTGGAGCCCTTAGGTATTTACCCCCCATAGTATTACCTATGCTATGGCTTAGGTTCCCCTTGCCTAAGTCTACCTCTATACCTTTAACTCCTATTTATCTCTCCAGCGTCGGTCTAACCAGTATTATGTTGCGGTAGATAGTTTTCTAGTACTCTTTTATACTCTACTTTAGCTCCTTTCTCTCTCTTACTATTGTTTTTGCTGGCCTCTTATACGTCTCCCTTCCTCCTCTATATAGGCCTGGGCCCTAGCGCTGTACCATTCTTCTTCTACTTTCTCCACCTGTTTTCCTAATATATCTTCCCTATTTTGGGGTTGTTGGTTCCTTCTCCTATAGGGCACCCTAGGGTCCCTCTATAGTTTATTTAGGCGTGTCTTAATATACTTTATAATATTAGAGTTGCGTTTCTTTTGCACCCTTTATATTGCATCGGCTTTAATATATAGTTATAGGGGGGGAATATTGGCTTCCTTCTTAAGCAGTACTGTGGCCGTTCGCTTATACCCGCCTATTATACTCCTAAGGTAGGCTGTTTGGACCTTTTAGAGTGGTTTAAGGAGTAATTTAGGGGGGCCTTTCTTGGTTTCTCTAGTGGCCTAAATGCTAGATCTATACGTTATGGTTGGCTGGACAACTGCTATATATAGTAGGCGTAACCTCTAGAAGCATGGACCCTATGTAGAATTAACGATCCTGGATATAGCGATATACTGTACTTGGCCCTTATAGGCCGCTTACGCTGTATATATGCTCTACTGGAGCTTACTATCTACCTATACTTCTAATACCCTTAGGCCTTAAACCGGTTGACCCCCAAAGCCTTAGATATGGATTGTATACTAAAGATCTACAGATTAGTTACGTTTTCTTATAAAATAGATTAGCTGGTATTTCTCTGGTAAGAATTGGACTCTATATCGTCTTGCCTATTCTATATAGGTGTTATAGGCTTTCTCTAGTGTCCTACAGTTCTCTGCGGCTGTTGGCCTATATATAATTAGGTTTATATTATTAATAAAGCCTATCCTCTAGGTCGCCCCTTTCTTAAAGGTATTAAGCAGGTTGCTTATAAAGAAGAGGAAGAGTATAGGTAATAAAGGTAATCCTTATAGTATTCCTATTGTAACTATAATAGGGGGGCTTTGGTATTTGTTAAAGACTAGTAATATTTCTTTTTAGCCTATAAATCCTTAAATAAACTAAATAATCTATTTTAGAAAGCCCTTTGCCCTAAGGATATATAGGAGACGCTTATAGGGTATATTGTCGTAGGCGCCGCTAATATCTAGGCTAAGCATTAATACTATAAAGTCCTTTCGCATAGCCTATGTAGTTTTAATAGTAGTAGCGAGTAGTGTAAGTGCTAATAGTGTTAAGCAATTCTTTCTTGCCCCTATTTAGCTTTGTGGTAGTAGGGTGTGTTTCTCTACCGTGTTTATTATATGGTCCGCTATAACCTTTTCTAAGATCTTGCTTAGGGTGTTTTTTAAGGCAATAGGGCGGTAGCTTCCTGTGATTAAGTAGTCTGCTTTACCTTTTTTTCGTAAGACGACCGTCGTTATAGATCTTTTAAGTTGTGGGTAGTAGCCTATTGTAAAGTATGCTCTGGCTACGTCTGTAAGCTAAGGTGCTATAAGTAGTCTATAGGTTTTTAGGGCTTTATTTAGGATTCCATCTAGTCCTAGTACTATGTTATTTAAGAGGCGGCTAATGGTTCTAGCTATTTCTTTAGTTGTTATATCGCTGTTAACCCTTAGGCGAGTTACCAGTGTTTTACTAGTAATGTTGCTAAGGTCTGCTGGAGCCGGTTAAGGGAAAAATCTTTTTATAAGGATCTTTGCCTTCTTATTATTATTACTTATGGCCTATAGTTTACCTACTCTTTATAGGGGTGGTAGGTGTGGATCTTCTACTAGGCGTCCTGCCTTTTTCTTTACCTATTTTGCTATAGTCTAAAGGCCCTTATTATAGGGGAGACTTAGGTTAGTAGTGTGTTTATTTATAAACTATCTCTAGTTATTCCTTGCTTCTT
>Ga0307507_10001161_pt1 | contig 58564 bp, 49 predicted proteins | sample 7_EM_MG_FD_207223 | JGI IMG/M metagenome (GOLD analysis project Ga0307507, IMG submission 207223) | Populus trichocarpa ectomycorrhiza microbial communities from riparian zone in the Pacific Northwest, United States - 7_EM | ecosystem: Host-associated > Plants > Roots > Unclassified | place... | reverse complement strand
GTTAGCTTTTTTAGAACATTTAATTAATTTTTTCGAGTGAAAACTATCATAGAACCATTTAGAATTAAATCGGTTGAGCCGATCTTTTTGACTTCCAGGAAGCAGCGGGAGCAGCTTCTCCGGGAAGCACATTTTAATCCATTTTTACTGCGCGCCAAAGACGTCACGATTGACCTGTTAACAGATAGCGGCACAGGGGCCATGAGCAGCAACCAATGGGCCGCTATCATGAAGGGCGATGAAAGCTATGCCGGGAGCGAAAGTTTTTACCGCTTCGAGTCGGTGATCCGTAACCTTACAGCCATGCCTTTCATCCTTCCCGTTCACCAGGGCCGGGCGGCAGAAAAGATCCTTTTCGGCATTGTTGGGGGCCCGGGTAAATATGTGCTGAGCAATACGCTTTTTGATACCACCAGGGCCAATATCGAAGTTTCCGGCGCTACCGGCGTCGATCTGTTATGCCCCGAAGGGAAACAACCCTCGCTAATTGCCCCTTTTAAGGGAAATATGGATGAGGCGGCATTAGAGAATTTTATAAAAGATAAAAGGGCCGAAAACATCAGCATGGTTATCATGACGGTGACCAATAATTCTGGTGGCGGCCAGCCGGTCAGCATGGAAAATATCCGCAACGTAAAAAAAATCTGTTTAGGCCATCGGATTCCATTTTTTATTGACGCCTGCCGCTTTGCAGAAAACTGTTACTTTATTAAAACGCGCGAACCGGGCTTCGGGGACAGCAGTATCCTGGAAATTGCGCAGGAATTATTTTCTTATGCGGATGGCTGCACCATGAGCGCCAAAAAAGATGCCTTCGCCAATATTGGAGGCTTCCTGGCCCTGCATGATAAAGTGTTAAGCGACGAATGCCGTAATGTGCTCATCATTACCGAAGGGTTTCCAACTTACGGGGGCCTTGCCGGCCGTGACCTGGAAGCAATCGCCACGGGACTGGAGGAAATTGTACAGGAAGACTACCTCGCCTATCGTATCCGGAGTATAGAATACCTGGGTGAACAACTCGATAAAGAGGGTATACCTTATTTAAAACCAACGGGCGGCCATGCTCTTTACCTGGATGCCAAAGCTTTTTTACCGCATATCCCGGTTGATAAATACCCGGCCCAGGCGCTTTGCTGCCAGCTGTATATAGAAGGCGGTGTGAGAGGGGTAGAGATCGGCTCGGTAATGTTTGGTAAATATGACCCGGACGGTAAACTGATCCCTGCCGCCAACGAGCTGGTAAGGCTTGCCTTCCCCCGGAGAATGTACACCCAAAGCCACCTGGACTATGTGGCTGAGGTGATTGTTCAATTATACCACAACCGCTCCCTGATAACAGGACTGATCATCACCGAAGAAACCCCTTACCTGCGGCACTTCACCGCAAAGTTTAAACCAGATACTACTAAAATCTTACAAGATGACCTACAAGATGCTAAGTTTTAAAAAGCGCCGACAGTTGGAGTATCTATCCAGTGAAACGGAATTCAGGACTTACCAACGGTCTGGGCGTAAATGCCATCGTTAAATGCGCTGGCGTAAATAAGAAATTGATTTACCGTTATTTTGGAAGTGTTAATTATCTGTATTGGCAAGTAGGCCTGCAAAATACCCTAAAATTTCGTGAACTTATTATAAGTAAATTACTAATTGTTAATAAGTTATATTAATTTATTGTCCGGTTTCTTGGATTTTTGACCCTGTTTTTCCGACTTTTGTTACTCAGATGAAACTCAAAAATTTGTTTTTGAGTTTCATTGGAAATGATAAAGAAGTCTGCCAATGAAAAGGACATAAGTAGCCGATCACTAAGCTATTTATGCCATTGGTGGAGGATGTCGGATTTTGCAGAGCCGAAATTACAACACCCAGACACTGTTTTTGACGCGCTGAGAGTGATTTTTCATTTTACGCATTTTGGGTGTTTTTGACAGATTTTTTTCTCAAAAAGATCATTAAGATCTTTGTTTAAGGCATCAAAAATGTACTTTTTTAGAATGCATAAAAAACCATTTTTAAAAAACAAGTGCTTTTTTGCAAGCTTCAGTAAAAATTTGCTGTTTTCAAAGGACGCGAAATATCGTATATTTATGATAGCTATTATCCTACATGAAAAACTTGCCTGATATAAACGATCTGCTCCCTGGCAACAAACAGTATTTTTTAAGTTTGCTGGAAGAAAAAGATACAGGTAAAGATGTTTTACTCACATCCATTCTATTATCCCTCAGCAAGGAAATCACTTCCTGCCGTAACCGCAATGAGTTTCTGGATATTATAAAAAAATGAGTCTGTAGAGGAATCGAACCCTATTAAGATACTTTTAGTAGGTTAAACATTTTAGTTACTCCTTTAAGTGATTAATTTCGCCGGATGATATATATTGGCATAGGACACTCGCCAGATGATCTTACCGATAAAAATTATATCATGCTGGTGCACAATACTATTGTTTGGGCAGCTTCAAAATAAATACACTGATAAACAACACCTATATGAAAAGACCAATTATTGTAAGCCTGCTTTGCTTTTTTGCATCTGTATGCTGTGCTCAAAATACGCCTCGTTTTAAGGCAATAGCTATATACGAGAATGGCGGACACCACCTCGAATTTTCTAAAGTGGCTATGGTATGGCTGGACAAACTTGCTGCCGACAGCAACTTTACTGTTGATTATGTGCAAAATACAGATAATATCGATAGTGCTTTTTTAAGCAAGTACCAGTTATTTATCCAGCTTGATTTTCCGCCCTATGCCTGGAAGGATAAGGCTGTAAAAGCCTTTGAGCAGTATATTAATGAAGGCAGGGGCGGTTGGGTTGGTTTTCATCACGCTACACTGTTGGGCGAGTTTGACGGTTACCGGATGTGGCCATGGTTTTACCGGTTTATGGGGCAGGTTAGGTTCAAGAACTACATACCTGCTTTTGCAAAAGGGAAGGTAAATGTAGAAGATAAAACTCACCCGGTAATAAAAGGGCTGCCATTATCATTTTGGGTACAAAAAGAGGAGTGGTACACCTATGATAAAAGCCCGAGGCCAAACGTGCATGTACTGGCATCGGTTGATGAAAGCAGCTATATACCAAACGGCGATGTAAAAATGGGCGATCATCCGGTAGTGTGGACCAATCCTGCTTATAAGGCACGCAACGTGTACATTTTTATGGGCCACTCGCCGGTACTATTTGACGATGCAAATTATAAAAAGCTTTTCAGTAACGCTATATTTTGGGCTGCCAAGAAAAATTAACGCTAAACCTTATCACTATGCTTAATAGGTTGATCTTTATTTGCCTGATACTTCCCCTGGCCGTTGTAGTGTAAAAGCGTCAGCCAAAGGTTACGCTGCCTGTAAAACTTGGTAAAATAGTATTATGATTCTACCTACGCAACAAAGGGTAACCGTTTTCGAGTTAAGGACTGAAATGCCGGCAGGCAGGCGGGGATACGCCCGAGCATTGGCTGCGCATAAGGCCTTGTGCGCGTATGAATGTAAGGCCTGGCCCCAACTTCTACCGGTTGGGGAAACGCCCGGGGTTTTTGCCCCGTTGATATGATTTTGGTGCCAAAAAAGGCTTTGTAAAAAAAATAATTTTTTGATTGCTTTTGGCAAAAAAACAAACTGAAAATTAAACTTTTTTAACTGTTTCCTGCAGTAATTTGATGTTTTTTGTCATCATTCCAGCATTGGAGAATAAAAAAGAAAAAGGTGTCCGGGGATGGAACTTTGCGGGTGATGTTGCCCTCCCCGAACACCCAATCAGGCTGGCCCAAAAGCAAACACCTGTACAAGCCGTTTTGTTATTTTACGCGCTCGATGTATTCGCCGGTGCGGGTATCTACTTTTACCTTATCGCCCTGGTTAATGAACAATGGTACTTTTATTTCAACGCCGTTCTCGGTAGTTGCCGCTTTTAATGCGCCCGATGATGTATCGCCTTTAACGGCTGGTTCCGAATAGGTGATTTCCAGCTCAACAAAGTTGGGTGCCTGGGCCATGATGGGCTCTTCGCTCTCGATGGAAACAATAACATTCATCCCTTCTTTTAAAAACCTTGCCGACGGGCCAAATAACGATTTTGGGATGCTTAACTGATCGTAAGTGGTATTATCCATAATCACCATATAATCGCCTTCCTCGTAAAGATATTGGTAATCATTGGTTTCTACACGGCAAATTTCAACCTGCTCGTCGGTTGCTAAACGGGCCTCCACAATTTTTCCGGTTTTTATGTTGCGAAATTTATCTAAGTAGAAAGCTCCGCCTTTACCGGGTGTACGATGCAGTACTTCGGTAACTGTTACCAATTCGCCGTTGTAGCGTAAAATGTTTCCTACTTTAATTTCAGATGCCTTTGCCATGAAAATATAATTATAAAATTTGTGCGCAAAGATATACGCTTTTTTGGGTTTCCCTGTTCCTTAATTTTATATATGGGTAATTGCGATATACAAAGTACCCAACCGCGCTCTTATTACACAATAATAGTAGAAGTATTTCTACAAACTAATAAGAAATTAAAAATAAAGTGCTGTTTTATTTATTTTAATCAATATGTAACCATTGGTACTGTTATTGAGTATAAATTAATATCCTTCTCAAAGGATTGTTTTTCATAGGTAGATGTAGGGCCGATCAAAAAACTGCGAGAGTTTTTCGGCCCTTTTTTATGAAACAAGGTTTTTAGGGGGAAATAATTCACCCTAATTTAAATGAGCCGAATTTTAACTTTAGCTTACGCTTGGCTTCAGGCTCATTAATATACCAGGCGTCAAATAGCGAATCTCCGTTATTATCTCTGTAATCAATCCAAACAGTGCTGGAATTTGTCATGGTTATCCAATCAATCTTGCCCGGACTTTCGACGTCTGCTATTTTTTTGAATGTTTCGAGATCATTCCCCGAGCAGTATTGTTTTCCTTCGCCTTCGATACTGTAAGCAAAAGCCTGCTGATCGATGATTACTGATCTACCCACTCTTTCAGATTTTTTAAATATATCCAGGTAATAAAAGAATTCTTCAAACGCTTTTTTATCGTCGTTTAAATTCCTGTTGTGGATTTGCCAGTGCCAGCCACCCGCCGGTCCGTGGTGCTCTTCCAGGTGTCCCAATAGCCATGTACTAAAATACGTAAAATCCGGGCAGCCCTGTTTCTGAAGCTGGTTGGCCGTGGCAGCAAAAGTGTAGCCGGTGATAAAACCATTTAGCGTTTCAAAAGTGTAGTCATTCCCCAGGAACATTGCAGTCCGCTTTTGCATGTGCTCCAGGATATCATAAATGTTGTCTATGATTTTCATTAAATCCTGTATTTGGTCAGGTACATCGCATCGAGACGATGAACAACTATATTGTGCTATTCCGGTATCAATGGTATCAAGTTATTAGATATTTCACGCAAAGGCGCTAAGCCGCAAAGAAAAAATAAGCAAATCACTTTGCGTCATTGCGTCTTTGCGCGAAATAAATCTTATAAACTTAGAGCCTGTTTAAATTTGTTATTGAAAATTTCTTATAGCTATAGAATCAAGCACTTTTGTAAATATTAGCGATGATAATACCCATTCTAAAATAAAATTCGGGGCAAAATCATCATTAATCAATCGGAATTCGTCCTATTAACACCTATAAAATTATTATTGAATAAAATTTAAACAGGCTCTTAAAATGCGATTGCCTTGTGTATTTAGTAAAAAATTTACTGAATATTTAATTTGCAGGCAACGTTTTTCGGCTTTTTATTGAAACAAAGGGATACCCCCAATTAACTATTTGACTGTATCAACGCCGTTACCGCCGGCCGGTAAGCCTCGCCTATGGGAATTTCTTTTTCATCAATAATTACAGCCGTTTTATTGATAGCCTCAATTTTTTGCGTGTTAATAAAAAATGATTTGTGAATGCGCATAAAATGCGAAGGCCATTTTTGTTCTACATTTTTAAAGCTAAGCCGCACAATGGCCGGTTTTTTATGACCTGTAAAATATATTTTAACATAATCTCGTAAACCTTCCAGGTATAACACTTCATCAAATGTAATTTTAACAACCGTGTACCCGGCATTTATATAAGTATAGTTTAGGGCGGGCGGGTTTAATGCATATTTTAACGCCTTAAGTTCGGCCAGTTCTTTTGCCTTGTTACAGGCCTGCATAAATCTATCCAGGGGGACCGGTTTGGTAAGGTAATCAACCACGTTTAACGCAAAGCCATCTAAAGCATATTGCTTGTAGGCCGATACAATGATAACCAGCGGCTTTTTAATTAAGCTGTTTATAAACTGAAGCCCCGTAATTCCGGGCATCTGGATATCTATAAATATTAAATCGATGTCGTTTTCCTGCATGGCTTTATTTGCCGAAAATCCATCGTCGCAGGCTGCCTGCAGGTTTAAAAAGGGAATTTTACTTATGTTATCGGCAAGTAAACTTAAGGCAAGCGGCTCATCATCAATTGCAATACAATTTATCATGCATCTAATTTTAGTATCAGGTTAACTTCAAAGCAATTGTTTTCGCTTTTAATGCTTAACTGATGTTTGTTTTCATATAACAGGTTTATTCTCCGGCTCACGTTAGCTATACCTATGCCAGACGATTCGTCTTTCTGCCCGGCATTTAAAGCATCATATTTATTAATAACGGTAAAATTCAAAAATCGTTCATCAGTAATTAACTCAATTATAATTCGCGGATCATCTATTGAACCTACCCCATGCTTAAAGGCATTTTCAACAAATGGGATTAACAGCATAGGTTCAATCAACTGGTTTTTATTCAGGATGGTAAATGAAGTATCTACCTTAACTTTTTTGCCAAACCGCTGTTTTTGCAAATCAATATAATGGTTAAGGTATTCCTCTTCTACCTTAATATTAACTTTCTCGTCATCGGTATGGTACAGCATGTATTTCATTAATCCCGAAAGCTTCATCACCGTAGGCTCAAGCTCGGTGCTATTCAACCTTACCAGCGACACAATGTTGTTAAGCACATTAAATATAAAGTGGGGGCTTATTTGCGACCGTAAAAATGACAGTTCGGTTTTTAATTTCTCTTTATCCGTTTCACGCAGCTTTTCCTGGTAGTCAAGTAAACCGTTTATGGTAGTATAGGCCAGGCTTGCCGCCATGGTGAGTAAAAATGCAGGCAGCCGTAGCCAGCTGGTACGCAGCAGGCCATAAGGCAGGTCTATCTCCAGCCAGTTATAAATATAGTGATATACAAACAGGTAAATGGCATAAATTGAAAGCACAGCCAGCACATAATAAGGATATTTACCCTTCATGAACAAATGAGGGATAAGAATTAAGCTGTTAAAATAAAAAGCGGCTATCCAATAAACGTACCCTACATAATCAAGCTTAATAAACCCGCTCATTTCCTTGCCTGTAAATGTGCGCGAAGGCAATACGTTTATTGAATGCATGATGTATGGTAAAGCCATCAGAACAAGCCAAACGCATACATGCGCCCAAATCCTGAATTTTTTATTGTACAAATTCAAACCTATTATATTGTTTTTGTCATGCATTGCTAAAGTACATTTATAAAAGGTTTAATGAAATTATACACATATAATGCAGTATTATTTTTACAATGCAAGTGGTAACACACATGGCGTTGCCGGCTTTTAATGTTTAAACATGTGATTGCTTGATCAGCACATACAAACTCATGGTGAAATAATCACATAATAGCTGTTGTTGTTAAAATTGTTCTGATTTTATACGTGAAACAGGTTGTAAATTGGTTTTTGGGCAGCTTTTAAACTTGCACTAATATATAATATCTCTGCAAGTTCTGCTATCTCTGCGCCCCAAAAAGCAAAAATATTTTTGTCGCATTATTTGCCTGTTTGGTCTTACAATAGGTATGTTTCGTCGCTTTATTAAAATCTATAATTCTATTATTTTATTATTTGTGAACAATTATAATAAACCGGGGCATTTACCTCGGGGGCGCAGTTCGTGTGGCCTCTTTTACATAAGTAAACATTTTTAACAGGAGCCTTTTGTGCTCCTGGTGATCGGGATAGGGAATTAGCGATACGGGTTATTGATAAACTGATGTTGCGGTTTTGCGCAGCTAAAACTGTAAATCAACAAGGTTGATAACATCGGTATCTGAAGAACTTAAATGATTTAGTAAACGTGTCATTTGAGAATTAGTTGATCAATATCACTTGAGAAATGATATTGGATTTGCGTTCCGGGGTGAGAACCGGAACGCATTATTTACCAGCTGATTAAGCAATGATTACACGTTCTGTTTGCAATCAATAAATAACAAATATATAATCAATTAAATCTCAAATTCATGTTTAAAAGTTTACTCCTAAAAGGAAGATTCCTGGGTGTGCTGCTATGCTGCCTCGTTTCTTCGGTGGTAGTTACTGCCCAAACAAAGTACAAGGGAAAGGTTATCGCCAGCGATGACAAATTACCTATTATTGGTGCCTCGGTACGGGTAAAAGGCGCTGCAACCGGTGCCATTACCGACGTTAATGGCGATTTTACCCTCTCTTTAAGTCCGGGCAACACATTGGTAATATCCTATATAGGCTATGTTACCAAAGAAATAACCGTTGGTACCGATGTCAATTTAAACATTACCCTAATTGCCGGCAATAATACCTTAAACGAGGTGGTGGTGACCGGTTACGGCAGCCAGCGAAAAAAAGACCTGGTAGGTGCGGTAGCTGTGGTAGATGTAGCCGCCGCCAACAGGCAGCCAACGTCATCGGTAGAAAACCAGTTACAGGGCCGGGCAGCTGGTGTTACCGTTATTGCATCGGGGCAGCCGGGCGAAAACCCTTCGGTGAAAATTCGTGGCGCCAATACGTTTGGTAATAACCAACCTTTGTACGTGGTTGATGGTGTGCCTACAACAAACGTAAGCGATATTAATCCTAATGATATAGCCAGTATGCAGGTATTAAAGGATGCAAGTTCGGCATCAATATACGGTGCGCGCGCGGCTAATGGTGTAATTGTTATTACCACTAAAAAAGGTACAGGTAAGGTAAGCGTATCTTATGATGCTTATTACGGTACCCAGGTACCTAAAGGCGGCAATGTGTTTAATCTGTTAAATCCGCAGGAAATGACCAGCCTGAGAACGCTGGCCATACAAAATACCGCTGCTTTAAAAGGAATACCGGTTGATTTAAGCAGCAACCTGTATGGCCCCAACGGCAATGTATTGCCCGATTATATCAGCGCGGGTAGTACAGGCCCTTATGGCGTACATGCGGGCGACCCGGCTGTCGATCCATCAAAGTATAACGTTAACCCGTTTTATACCTCCGGCGATCCATCGGGCTTTTACCGCATCACCAGGTCAAATAAATCAGGTACCGACTGGTACCATGAAATATTTAAATCGGCCCCAATACAAAGCCATAACCTGGCTTTAAGTGGCAGTTCAGACCTGGCCACTTATTTATTTTCCATGAACTATTTCAACCAAAAAGGTACTTTGATAGATACTTATGATAAGCGTTATACCGTAAGGGCAAATACCAGCTTCAATGTATCTAAACACATCAGGGTAGGCGAAAACTTGTCATACTCGGTAACAGAAAATCCGCTGATTAATGAAAATGACGAGGGTTCTGGTATTGGCATGTCGTTCCGCGAGCAGCCTATAATTCCTGTATATGATATTGCAGGTAACTATGCCGGCTCAAATACAGCAAATTTAGGTAATGCACGTAACCCGGTGGCTGTACAGCAACGTACCGGCAATAATTACGGAGCCTATAACAGGCTGTTTGGTAATGCCTTTGCCGAGGTTGATTTCCTGAAATACTTTACTTTACGTACACAGTTTGGTGGCGAGTATTATTCTGATTATAACCACAGCTTTACTTTTCCCGAATATGAGAACTCCGAAAATAACACGACTAACTCATACTCCGAGAACTCGTTTAACGGATACAATTACACCTGGACAAATACTTTAACCTATCACCAAATCATTCGTAAACACGATATTAAATTATTGGTTGGTACCGAGAATTATAAAAACAGGTACGAAACCTTAGGCGCTACCAATACCGGTTACTTTACCTTTGATAAAAACTATACTACTATAACAACGGGTACCGGTACACCAACTGCTTATAGCACCATTCAAAGAGATAAGCTGCAATCGCTGATTGCACGTTTAGATTATACTTTTAATGATGAGTTCCTGTTAAATGCCACGCTTCGCCGTGATGGTTCATCAAGGTTTTTAACTTACCAATATGGCTGGTTCCCGGCAGTAAGTGCCGGATGGCGTATATCGCAGGAGAATTTCCTGAAAAAAGCAGCATGGATAAGCGATTTGAAGATTCGCGGTGGATACGGTGTAATGGGTAATCAGATAAATGTCGATCCATCCAACGCCTTTACCACATTTGGCGCAATTAAAACCAATTCATACTATGATATTGCCGGTACATCAACCAGTACTGTTGCCGGTTTTACCCAAACCAGGATAGGTAACCCTGATGCCAAATGGGAGCTTGATAAAAACTTAAATATTGGTTTTGATGGTTCGTTTTTTAACCAGAAATTGGATATATCTGCCGATTATTACAAAAAGATCATTACCGGATTATTGTTTAATCCAAACCTTCCGGGTACAGCGGGCGCTGCCTTATCGCCATATAGTAACGTAGGCGCTATGAATAATACAGGTTTGGATATTGCTATCGGCACACATCAAACCATTAGTCATGATCTGAAAATGGATGCTTCATTAACGTTTACTACTTATCATAACGTTATTAAGGCGGTTACCGTAGGGCAGCCATACTTCGACCAAAACTCGGGCCGTTTTAATGGCAGTTCTATTATACGCAACCAGGTTGGTGGCCCTGTAGGCGGTTTCTTTGGTTACAAAACAGCTGGGTTCTGGAATTCGCAAGCCGAAATTGATGCCGCCAATACGAAAGCAGGGGGGACCTATCAAACCGATGCAGCCGTTGGACGCTTTAAATATGCCGACATAAACGGAGACGGTAAAGTGACTGCCAGCGACCGTACATTGCTTGGCAACCCCAATCCTAAATTTACGGGGGGCTTAAACCTCGATTTTGTTTATAAAAACTTCGATCTGAACATGTTCTGGTATGGTTCATACGGCAACAAGATATGGAACGACGTAAGGTGGTGGACAGACTTTTATGCAAACTTTGCCGGCGTAAAAAGCAAAACAGCCCTGTATGATTCATGGACACCTACCCATACGAACGCCAAAGCACCTATACAGGAAATTGACGGCTCATTTAGTACCAACACTGTACCCAATTCTTTTTATGTTGAAAATGGCTCGTACCTGCGTTTAAAAAACCTGCAAATAGGTTACAAGTTTGCTCCTAACCTTATCAAATCAATTGGTTTAAGCAGTGCGCGTGTTTACTTATCTGGCGCCAATTTAATTACCATAACCAAGTACTCCGGCGTCGATCCCGAGATTGTGGGTGGTGGTACCACCAGTAATACCAACAGCAGCACCAACTTTGGTGTTGATAGGGGTAATTATTCGCCAAGCCGTACTTATTTATTAGGTGTACAAGTTAAATTTTAATTAAAAATTTTATGAAAAATATCATACGTTTATCAGTTTGTACTTTAGTTATAGCTGGTATAGTTCAAAGTTCATGTAAAAAGTCGTCGCTTGACCAACCTGCTTTGGGTGCGCTAAGCACTACCCAAATTACAACGGCAGCAGGTGTCGACGGGCTTTTGATTGGTGCATATTCGGCGCTTGATGGTCAAAAAGGGAGCAACGTTGCTTTTGGTGGCGGCAATCCGTGGGAAGCATCGCCTGATAACTGGATATATGGCAGCGTGGCCGGTGGCGACGCTCACAAAGGCAGCTCTGGCATCGATCAGCCGGCTATCAACTCTATAGCAACATTTACGGTTGATGCCAGTAACGGTTTCCTAAACACCAAATGGATTGCCGATTATGAAGGCGTAACAAGAGCCAACAATGTGTTGAAAGCTGTAGGAGCTGTTGCAAGCATATCTGCCGCTGATAAGGCAAATATTATTGGCCAGGCCAGGTTTTTACGCGGGCATTATTATTTTGATCTGAAAAAGATGTTTGGCAACGTGCCTTATATCGACGAAACCACCACCAATTTTGTGCAGCCTAATACTGCCGATATATGGCCAAAAATTGTTGCCGATTTTGCATACGCATACGCAAACTTACCGGCAACGCAAACACAGGTTGGCAGGGTAAACAAATGGGCAGCAGGTGCCTACCTGGCTAAAACTTACCTGTTCCAAAAAGATTATATCAATGCCGATAAAACATTTACCGAAGTTATTAGCGGCGGAACAAATTCGGCTGGTGTTGCTTATGGTTTAACGGATAATTACGAGGATAACTTTAACGCATCAACCAAAAATAATAAAGAAACCGTTTTTGCTATTCAGCAGGCAGCAAATGATGGTACCGGAACTATCAGCGAAGCCAATAACGGCGATATGCTGAACTACCCGTACAACAGCCCCTTTGGGTGCTGCGGATTTTTTCAGCCTACCGAAGATTTGGCCAACTCTTTCCGTACAGATGCTTCCGGCTTACCTTATTTGGATGACTACAATAGCCACGCCGTAGTTAACGACCAGGGCATTGCATCAACTACAGCATTTACACTTGACGCAGGCAACCTTGATCCACGTTTAGACTGGACAGTTGGTCGCCGTGGTATTCCGTATCTTGATTGGGGCAATCACCCTGGCCAAAACTGGATCCGTGAGCAAAGTTCGGCAGGCCCGTACTCGCCTAAAAAGAATGTTTATTACCAGGCTACAAAGGGTACCCTGGGCGATAGCCATACCTGGGCGCCGGGTAATGCAAACCAGGTTAATATTATCCGTTTTGCCGATGTATTGTTAATGGCTGCCGAAGCAAAAGCACAATTAGGAACCGGCGATCTGGGTTTATCATACGTAAACCTGGTACGTGCAAGGGCAGCTAAACCGGCAAGTATAGTGTATACTTATAAAGATGCGGCTAATCCAATGGGCGGCTATACCACCACACCGGCTGCGAAGTATGTAGTAAGCCAATATCCTGGCGGCTACTTTACAGGTAAAGCCCTGGCCTTAAAGGCCATTTATTTTGAACGGAAGCTGGAGTTAGGCATGGAAGGCCATCGCTTTTTTGATATCGTTCGGTGGGGTACAGCTCAGCAATCATTGGCCACGTATTTTGGCTACGATGGCAAAAACATAACCGATGTTACTGGTGCACATTTTACAGTAGGTAAAAACGAGGTTTATCCAATTCCGCAGGCACAAATTGACCTGGAATCAACAGGATCATCATCTGCGTTGAAACAAAACACGGGTTATTAATATTGTTTATTTTTGATAAAACGAAAGAGGTGGCATTAGCTGCCTCTTTTTGTATGTAAAAAATACAGGCACACATTCATCACCAAACTTTAGCAGCCAGTTATGAGGTTTAGCAAACAATATATTTTAACATCAACCTTATTTTTATTTACAGCAGTTGTTTGCTTCGTCTCGGTTAATTGTAATAGCCCCGAACCGCAGGTGGTTGCAACCGATGGGGAAAGTTTGTCGGTTACCTATTGTAAAAGCTGTCATCAATATCCCGAACCTCGGCTGCTTGACCAGGAAACCTGGACAAAACACGTATTGCCCGCAATGGCCCCGCGTTTGGGCATAAAAGTTTATGCCGATGACCAATACGTAAACACCCTGTCGGCAAAATCGGCGGTATCCTATGACGATTGGTTAAAAATTGTTGATTACTATACCAAAGCATCACCAAAGAAATTGATGCCCGCGAGGGTACCTGTTGCCCCGTTAAAAGATTGGGGCAATTTTAGTTTAATAAAGCCTGCCCACGATGTGCTTTTAGCAACAACTACCATGGTGGCATTTGATACCGCCGGGAAGCGTATTTACACCAGCGACCGGATGAATAGCAGTATTTTCCAATGGTCAAACCAGTTGAAGCTATTATCAACCGTTAAATACCCTTCACCTGCGGTTGATGCTCAATTAGGTAAGGATGATAAAGGCCGGGAGCAAAGTGTTTTTACTTTTATTGGTTCGATGGATGCGGTTGATATCGCCAATGGTTTTGTAAAACAGGTGGATTTAAAATCGATAAACTATCAACCTGAAATACAAATTGCCGATAAATTGCCAAGGCCTGTTCAATCCGTACCGGCAGATGTTAATAAAGACGGTTTGCGGGATTGGATTATATGTGGGTTTGGCCATAATTTGGGCGGCTTATACTGGTACAAGCAATTGCCCGGCAACCAGTTTGAAAAACATACCATCAGCGCCATGCCCGGTGCTGAGCATGCCATTACCGGCGATTTTAACCACGATGGATGGCCCGATATAGCTTGCTTGTTTGCCCAGGCCGATGAAGGCGTGTGGCTGTTTCTGAATGACCATAAAGGAGGGTTTACAAGCAGGAATGTTTTGAGGTTTCCGCCTATGTATGGCTCAAGCAGTTTTCAGCTGGTCGATTTTAATAACGACGGGTTACCGGACGTTTTATACACCAGCGGCGATAATAGCGACTATTCAAAAATATTGAAACCTTTCCACGGCGTTTACATATACCTCAACCAGGGCGATTTTAAATTTAAGCAAGCCTATTTTTACCCGGTGAACGGAGCCACGAAAGCCATAGCTGCCGATTTTAACGGCGATGGCAAGCTTGATATAGCGCTGATTGCCTTTTTTTCGGATCTGAAGAAGAACCCTGGCGAAGGTTTTACCTATTTTGAACAGGACAGCCCCATGCATTTTATACCCCACAACCTGCCTATATATAACCAGGGGCGCTGGATTTGTATGGATGTTAAAGATTATAATGGCGATGGCAGCCCGGATATTATTTTAGGTAATTTTTCGATGGGTTTTATTAATGATGATAGTATAAAACCCGGCTGGAATACCCGGACGCCGTTTGTGATATTAAAAAACAATCATAAATTTTTAAGTAAGCATTAGTACAACTTGTCTGCTGTTCCTGTATACAATGATTGAGTGATTCGTCAAACAGCTTCAATCACCCTAATCCCATCCTCGCCGGCAATGATGGCTTTGGTTGCCATTCCATAAAATAATGAGTGCTCAACCACGCCCGGTATCATTTTTATCCTGATGTTTAATTCCTGCAACGGCAAAAGTTCCGCTAAGAATATATCAACCAGCATATTACCGTTATCTGATACCACCGCGCCATCCTTTTGGCTGCTCATGCGCTGGTTGAATTTAGCACCGGGAAAATCAGTCTTAAGCCGCTTTAATACAATTTGCAACGCGGCGGGTAAAACTTCAATAACCAGGGGGTAGGTGGTATCCAGCTTATCCGTATATTTTCCCGCATCACCAATCAGAATAAATTCATGGGCCATAGATGCCAGTATCTTTTCGGTGGTGTGGATGCCGCCGCCGCTTTTCAGGGCATTTAGCTGGGTATCAAACTGGTCGCACCCGTCAAAATAAATATCAAGGTGATTTAACAGTGCAGGCGCCATTACCCTTAAATCGTTTTTGGCAAGCATAGCCGTAGTTTTAAAAGATGATGACGTGAAGGTAACTGATGCTGCAAGTTCATCATCGGCCGCTGCCAGGGCAACCAGGTGGGCAATAGTACTGCCTGCTCCTAAACCTATGGTTTGGTAAGGTTTAATGAATTTTACAGCCGCTTTTGCTGCCTCAAGTTTTAAATTGTTCATAAGTGTAAGCTAAACAGACATTTTGAATTAAAAAAAATTAAATTTGAGCCGATTACCAAAGTATTATTGTATTCTTAATATTAAATTAATATCTTTGGCGTTACTTTACGCCTATAAAAAAGGCTTGTGAAACGATACTCGGATGCGAGATTTACAGAACAATAATGTACAAATTAACTGGAATCAATGAAAACAAACAAATAGGATCAATGAAAATAAACAAAAAAACCCTAAGCCTTGTACTAGCCTTATTGGCAACAACATTAGCTTCAACCTTAGCATATTCACAGCAGGCCAAACTGCCAACTATTGTGCTGCCTTCACCGGAAGCTGCTGAAATAACAAAATATGGGCAAATACCTGTGAGTCAATTTTCAGGAATACCCAATATATCTATTCCAATTTATACAATAAAGGAAAAAGATATTAACCTTCCGATCACGCTGAATTACCATGCAGCTGGAATTAAAGTAAACGACTATGCTACATGGATAGGTACCGGTTGGAGCTTAAATGCAGGAGGGGTAATAAGTAGGGTGGTAAAAGGTCGGCCAGATGAAGACACATATGGCATTCTTAATACGGGAAGCACGAGGGCCGTAAATATAAATCAAAGCAAATACACATTCTGTGAAAGTGTAGTAGTACAAAAAGCAGATGCGGAATCGGATCAGTTTTTCTATAATTTTTCCGGGTATTCAGGTAGTTTTATATTCTCAGCAAATGGTAATGTTAAAATGTCACCTTATGATCCGAAATTAAAGATCTCTTTTATAAACCGTGATTATTTTAAAATAACGACAGATCAAGGGACAAGTTATTATTTTACCGAAAAAGAAAAAACCACTTCTAAATCTGAAGGCGGGGTGGCGCCGTTTTACAGTAGTACTACAGCATGGTATATGTCTAAAATTATATCATTCAATGGGAAAGACTCTGTAAACTTTACTTACTCGCAAATAGGAAGACCAGATGATAGAATTTATAATAATAGTGCTTCTATTGGTAAATCATTTAGCAAAAGAACACTTTCTAACGATATTACTGTAGTTGATCCTAATGATGGTATTCAAAAAAACGATAACACTACATATTTGAATAATGAAAATATAAAATATCTCAATAAAATTTCTTTCGCTAACGGTACAATTAGCTTTGTTCCGGAGTCAGGAGCAAGGCTGGATTTTCAATCTGGTTACATATTGAAAAATGTAATAGTAAAAAACAATAATAATAAAACAATTAAAACTATCCGGCTGGATCACGACTACTTTTATAATAGTGGAACTACCAGTACTGGCACTAGTAATGGGTTTAATCCATATGCGTATGAGGAAGATAAATACAGATTAAAACTATTGGCGGTAAATGAAATAGACACTAATAATGTGATTATAGATAAATATCGAATGGCTTATGACGAAACCAATTTACTACCACCGAGGAAAAACTGCGGCATAGATTACTGGGGATACTATAATGGGCACCCAGAAAATCAAACACTATTATGTGCTGGGGATGGTGGACATATAGAACATTATGATGGCCGAGACTATGATCTGGTAGTTTATGGAAACCGAGATGCCAATGAGAACTTTATGAAAACCGATGTTTTAACGAAAATTTATTATCCTACCGGTGGTTATACAAATTTTGAGTTTGAAAGTAATAAGATATATACTCCGCAAGCTAACTTTGAAACCCGTATTTACAATGCCTCTGCCAAACTGGATGATATCCCTAATGATCCTTTTCGAATTAATACGTTTGTGGCAGATACAAATCTCGCTACGTCACTGGTTTTAAATGTCCCGCTATATAACGACCAAAACAAGCCGGCCGCGATTTTTGAGGACCTTACCTCTGCGTCATATACGCGATTTACAACTTTTCCTGGTCAACAAACATATCAATCAATTCCAATAAATTTAATAAAGGGACATACTTACCGCTTAACAGCACAATTAATTACTACGGGTGCTGCAAATGAAGATCCTGATCTGGAAGTACTTATGAATCTCCATTGGGATAAGTTAGCTAACCCTACAAATGTTTTGAAAAATGTAGGTGGGCTTAGGGTCAAATCAATAAAAAACTATAATTCAGATGGAACATTAGTAGGACAAGAGGTATATAAATATGGCCAGAATGAAAATGGTACTGGTATCCTTTCGTTTTTTCCAGGTATCGTCAACCGTAAATCTTTTCTTAGCAACTATATTTATGGATTTACCATATTTACAGGAGCAAATCAAGGTATAGGGTTTTTTAATTCTACAAAAAAAGAAATAGTTGCAAATCCAGTTTATAATTTATCTAATTACGAGGGCGGATTATGCGCTTATACTTCTGTTACCAAATATGTTGGAATTAACACTTCAGACTTGCAAAAAACAACCTATACCTATGATTTTGAATTAGATGATCAGATTGATGACAGCAGAAATACGTCAAAACCAACCCTTATTTCGAATGCATGGCGATGCGGGAGTCTTATTAAAGAAGAACAGTTTAAGAATATCGGAGGTGTTTTTTCATTGGCAAAAAAAAGATTATATACTTATAACGTTATTAATAAAGATACCACGTATTCATTAGACATATCCAGACGATTGATTCATACGGGTGATGTTTTCCTCGATCAAAGTAATCTTGATAATAATGTTTCGCCAAACAATGTATTTAATTCAAGCGTTGGAGAGGATTATAACTATTTCGATTATCCCTTTGTATCAGGAGCTAAGCTTTTAGTTCAAGAAACTGATAGTTTATATGAAAATTCTGGTACTACTGCAACCACACAAAATTATAGTTACGGTAATTTAAATCATATTCAACCAACGTTAATTCAAACGGTCAATAGCCAAAATCAGACTATCAGTACAAATTTAAAGTATCCGGCAGAAATGGTGAGCTTAGGAAAAGATCCAACTGGGATATATGCGACGATGATAAGTAAAAATCAGATTACTCCGGTTATAGAAACTACAAAGTCAAATAACGGTGCACAAACTTATTTAGAAAGAAATAACTATTATTTGACGAGTTATGGTTTGGCAGAGCCGCAATCTTTAGAAATTCAAAATGGACAATATGCCGTAGAACCCCGTATTAAATACAAAACTCATAATGATAGAGGAGACATTTTAACACTTGGTTATGTTGCAGGTCCTGATATCGGTTACCAGTGGGGCTATAATGGACAGTACCCTGTAGCCAAAGCCTCGAATGCAATGGGTACCGAAATCCTTTTCAGCAGCTTTGACGAAACTGGCACGTGGGACAGCGGCCTTAGTGCATACGATGCCAATTTCAAACACAGCGGCCTGTATTCGGGAAGGATAGACAACACCAATGCCACTGAAAAGACCAGTGCTAACCGCACGTGGCTTGCTGTCTCGCTCACGGCGGCGAAGAAGTTTCATTACTCGGGCTGGGTATACAGCAACGGACCTACAGCGGATATCTATCTGCTCATGGAGCGAGCAGGCGAAACAGGCTACGTTACCTACGCCGATTTTGCGACCACATCTGCCGTTGGAAAATGGACTTATCTTGAAAAGGACTTTTTAGTACCGGCCGATGTAACCCAGATGACGCTCAGAGTAGATAACAACGGTGCATTGAATGGTGGTACCCAAGTGTGGTTTGATGACGTGCGACTTTATCCATCCGATGCCCAGATGACCACCTACACCTATGACCCGTTGATTGGCATGACCAGCACTACGGACCCGAAAGGCGAGACCACTTATTACGAGTATGATAGCTTCCAGAGGTTGAAAAACATCAAGGACCAATATGGCAATATCCTTAAAAGCTACGATTATAATTACCGCCCCTAACCTTAATCACCCATCATGAAATTATATATAAAAAATGCAATAAAAGCAATATTGCCAATGGCATTGCTACTGCCGTCTGTAGGCAGTATTGCACAAACAGCTACGCAGAATTACGTGCGTACCCGAACACTCCGATCATACGTGAAGACTTCCGCGCTGCTTGATCAGTATACCCCGCTTAAGGATTCGGTGATGACCACCATTCAGTACATTGACGGCCTTGGCAGGCCTTCGCAAACTGTACAGGTAAAGGGCAGCACCGGACTTAAGGATGTAGTGCAGCCGGTAGCTTATGATGCCTTTGGACGAGAAGCGATCAAATATCAGCCTTACGCTTCGCCCTCATCTGATGGTAGCTATAAGACCAATGCCATTAGCACCGAGCTTAGCAATTTTTATAATCCTGCCCCCGGTGGCACAAGCGGCACTCAGCAAAGTAATGGCATTGTGTATAGCCCCAATCCTTATAGCCTGACGAGTTTTGAGTCCTCGCCGTTGAATAGGGTAACTGAGCAGGGGGCGCCGGGAACTCCATGGCAGCCGGTTGCGGGCAGCACGAGCGGACATACCGTGAAAATGGTGTATACGACAAACAATTTAACAGCTATCACTAATGCGAACAGCTTCATAGCTACATTATATAATGCCACGATCAATAGTGATCTGAGCCGCACCCTTACTGTAGGTAATTCGCAGGGGAATTATTACCAGCCAGGGCAATTAAATGTCACAGTTAGCTATGACGAGAACTGGACCAGCGGAAAACCGGGAAGTACCGAAGAATACAAGGACAAGGAGGGACGGGTGGTGCTTAGGCGTACGTTTAACCTGGTTGGTACAACAGTAGAAGTGCTAAGCACATATTATGTATACGATAACTTGGGTAACCTGGCCTTTGTGCTGTCGCCGATGAGCAACGGGGATGCCGGCATTACCAGTGCCGCTAATCTGGCAGTCCTTAATAGTTACTGCTACCAATACCAGTATGACCAACGCAACCGTCCAATACAGAAGCGGTTACCAGGTAAAGATTGGGAATACATGATATACAACAAACTGGATCAGGTTGTAGCCACCCAGGATGGGGTACAGCGGGCTAAGTCCACCCAGGAATGGACATTTACCAAGTACGATGGACAAGGGCGGGTAGCATACTGGGGCATTTACCAGTATCCGGGGAGCGTTGCAGGCACAAGCTACCGCGCCGCCCTGCAGACTACTATGAATGGAGAGACGGTACTATGGGAAACACAGCAGGCGACGGGTACTGGCTATAACGGTACAGCTTGGCCTCATGCCAATATAACGCGTTATCTGCAGCTGAACTACTACGACAATTATACTTTTCCTGGCAATCCGTATGTGCCAACGGTAAGTGGCACAGTTACCGCTCCTGTGGGCTTGCTGACCGCAAGTAAAACAGCTGTACTACTGCCCGACGGAACCTACGGTTCAATGCTGTGGTCGGTAAGCTATTACGACACCAAGGGAAGACAGATACAGAAGCTTAGACAGCATTACCTGGGCGGCGAGGCTGGTTTGAACAATAATAATTATGACGAGGTGAATGATAGCTACGATTTTACTGGTGCGCTAACGGCATCCATCCGTCACCATTATGTGGCAGGGGCGCAAACACTAATCACTTCCACCAGCTATACTTATGACCATATGGGCCGTAAGTTGCAAACGAAGGAGGCGATTGCCACAGGCACGAATGCGCTGCCCATCCCAACAATATTATCGCAGGCTATTTATAACGAAGTGGGACAGTTAAAAACCAAGAGGCTGCACAGCGCAAACAATGGTGCCAGTTACTTGCAGGATATCGGCTACACCTATAATGAACGGGGCTGGCTGCAACAAAGTTCGGCGCCTTTATTTGCTATGCAGCTTAAATACAATAATGGTACAACTCCACAGTTTAATGGCAATATAACCAGTCAGTTGTGGGGGACGCCAGGTAGCTTAGGGAAAACGTATACTTATAGCTATGACAAGCTGAACAGGCTAACAGCTGGGATATCCAATGAAGGCTACTCGGAACAGGCGATAGATTATGACCTGAACGGAAACATCCGGCACCTGACCCGGCAGGTTAATCCAGCTTACACGTACACCTACAGCGGAAACCAGTTGCAAACGGTGAGCGGTATTACCACAGGGACTTATACATACGACCTGAATGGGAATGCTAAATATGACGCCCATACAGGTAAAACCACCACTGTTTACAACTTGCTGAACCTTCCCAGCACTATAACGGCCACCGGCTTAAACTTGACCTACACGTACAACGCCGCGGGACAAAAACTAAGAAAGAACAACGGCACAATCAACACTGAATATATCGGAGGAATCCAATACGAGAACGGGACTATTATTTTTGTACAAACCGAAGAGGGACGCGCTCTGAAAAGTGGTGCCAATTACATATATGAATACAGCTTGACGGATCATTTGGGCAACACGAGGCTTAGCTTCGATCAAAATTCGGCAACTGTCCTCAAACAGCAGGATGACTACTTTCCATTCGGTATGGAAATAAGTCGGGGCAGCGTGGTGAGCCCGAAAAATAATTATCTTTATAATAAAAAAGAGTTGCAGAGTGAAACAGGACTATACGACTATGGCGCAAGGTTCTATGATCCGGTGATTGCAAGGTGGACAACACCTGACCCTTTATCTGAGAAACTTCCTGGTTGGTCACCTTATAATTATGTTCTTAATAATCCGATGAAGCTGTTTGATCCAGATGGATTATTTCCTTTCTCTGTAACTATCAGGGCTTTTGCGCCGCCTGGTTCATTTTCAGGGACAGGCTTTAATGATGATAAAAGAGGGTTTTCGGCAAGTTCAGACGCAAGTTCGCGTTTGTCTCAAACTACAACAATCGACCCGACTAGTGGGCAAGTGGAAGGAGGGCATGTAACAAGTACAGGTACTCACTTTTTGGGTATTCCAGTCGGTAACGCGGAAAACTTTTCTTCTGAGGGGGCAGTTGATAGGATAACAACATCGGGAACCGGTGATGATCATACCCTTTCCGTAGACCAACATCTTACTGGCTCTGATCCTGCAGGTTTGAAACTTGCTCCAAGCGTATTGTTAAATTCGTCTATTAGGTTAACAGAAAATGATAAGGCAGGTTATTTGGATGCTAATGTTAGTTTGACAAGTAAAGGTTTTCCTACCTCTGAAGCAATCATCCAGGATACTGGTGGTAAAACGCTATTATTAACGGGAGCGGCCAGCTATGGAGGATTAAGTGATTTGATTAAAAATGATCCAAAGCAAGTGGCGTCAATTAATGTGCGAATATCTATCGATGGAAAAGGTAACTTTACATCTGTAACCTATAATGGTAAAACCTATAGTGTCGCAGCCTGGAACAAGGCCCAACAAGCAGCACCCGCTGGGCCACATCATAATTACGGAAAGCAAAACATACAAGGACAAACCGAACAATGAAACGGCCACTCTATACTATAATCAATGTTATTTACGAGATTGTAATATGCTGGGTACTGGTTATTTTGAACGCATATTATAACGATTTGATTATTCCCGAAAGTTTACCACATCCATCTGGAAGGGTTTGGCTGAAGATACTCATAGCGCTGACAGAAGGAGTGATACTAATATCAGCCGCTTATGTGGGCAATAGGGTTTCTTTAAATAATACGGACGATGAAGTAACCCCAAAAAGTATTGCAAACAGAACCGGCAAAGTGCAATTAATCATTACCGCGTGTTTTATAATAGCGGTAATCTTAAGCTGAATTAGCAAGTGGAACTTATTCCACCTAAAGATATCCAGATAAGCCAGGGCCAGCTGAAACAAAATGCTGGCTGGTAAATAAATTTATACCTTTAAAACCGGGCAACGCCCGGTTTTTTACATTAATAAAAAAATGAAAAACAGTACCACAATTACCTGTCTTACGGCTTTGCTGATAAGTATGAGCATGGCAGCCCACGCCCAAATTAAGGCTTATACCGTGGCCGATGCACATTCACATAACGATTATAAAAACAATATCCCCTTTTATAGGGCCTATGAAAAAGGTTTTGGGTCAATTGAGGCCGATGTGTACGCGGTAAACGGCCAACTGATGGTAGCGCATGATAAAAAGGAGATCAGCGCCAAACGCTCGTTAAAAATTCTCTATATCGATCCGCTAATCGAGAAACTTAACAGCGATCCGCAAAGGCACCTGAGGCTGCTTATCGAAATAAAGGACGATTATAAAGCCATATTGCCGTTGGTGATCAGTGAACTTAAGCCGTTAGAAAAATATTTTGCCTATGATGGGCATCCTGGCAGGTTATCTATCGTGATGACGGGGGCGGTGCCTCCGGCAGATGTAATGCCCAACTACCCGGATTGGATTTTATTTGATGTAGACCATTTAGATGGATTTACGGCCGGGCAATGGAAAAAAATAGGATTGGTAAGCTTCCCGTTAAGCAAATATGTGCATTGGAATGGCAAGGGCGTATTTAATGATGAAGAAATTAAAAGAATAAAAGGAGGTATTGACAGCGTTCATAATGCCGGTAAAAAGGCGCGTTTTTTCGAAACTCCCGATACTAAAAGCAGCTGGCTGGCTATGTTACGTTTGGGCGTTGATGTTATAGGCACCGATGACATAGAAGGGCTGGGCAATTTTTTAAACAGGAAAGAGAAATCGGAATACACAGCTCCCGAACCTTACATTATTTATCACCCAACCTATAAGTCAGATGGTGAGGTAAAAAAGGTTAAAAACATCATTTTATGTATAGGCGATGGCATGGGCTTGTCGCAATTATATGCTACTTATAGTGCCAACAGGGGGCAGCTTAATATATTCCAGATGCTTAATATGGGCTTTTCCGTTACTTATTCGGCTGATGCTTATATAACTGATTCTGCTGCAGGCGCAACAGCCTTCGCGTCGGGCCAAAAAACAAACGATAGGGCAGTGGGGGTTGATCCGGAAGGTAAGCCATTAAAATCGTTGGCCGATTACAGCGCCGAAGCCGGTAAAAAAACGGCGGATATTGTGGTATGCGAGCTTACCGACGCTACCCCGGCAGCCTTTTACGCTCATAATGCCGAAAGAAGTAATGCTATCGATATAGCCACTCAAATTGTATCATCGCCGGTTGATATATTTTTAGGCTCGGGCTATAAAGATTTTACCCATCCGGTAAACGGCGAAACGCCTATCGACCAAATGAAACAACGTGGGTATACCATTATCCGTAATTTTGATGATTTTTTAAATACACCTGCAACAAAGATCCTGGCATTAATGGACGATAGTGTAACCAGGCCCAAAATGGATGGCCGGGGAAACTATCTGCCACTGGCATTTAAAAAAGTAACCCAAACTTTTAAAAATGCGCCAAACGGATTTTTTATGATGATTGAAGGTTCGCAGATTGATCACGGCGGACACAGCAATAGCCTGAAACAGGTAATTACCGAGAACAGCGATTTTGACCGGATGGTTGGTGATGCCCTGCGCTTTGCCGACGAAGACGGCGAAACACTGGTTATTGTTACTGCCGATCATGAAACAGGCGGTTTAACGTTGCTGGATGGCAATATTGGCAAAGGATACGTTTGGGGCGATTTTAGTACCAACGACCATACTGGCACACCCGTGCCCATATTTGCCTACGGCCCGCACGCGCTTGATTTCAAAGGCGTTTTTAACAATACCGAAATTTTTAACAAACTGAAGGCGTTGATAAAATAAGGGGGCTCTATGACGCTTTGTATGGTTTTTTCGATTTCAATTAGCTTTTACATAATTCTTCCTAAGGGCCATCGGCCCGGCAGATATTGTAGCCACGGGTTTCAACCCGTGGATGATTTGCCAAAGGAGAAGAGGAGTGCCATCCTTTGGCCCATATTTTGGTGTAAATCCAGACATTTTCAATTTATTCAAACGATATATACGCATTGATAATATGGATCGAACCTACGGTTCTCAATCGTTTTCTTCGTTTTTCCCCGGGTTAAAACCCGGGGCTACAAGATTGGCCGAGGCTACGCCTCTAAGACGTGTTGAAAAAGCCCTGATGTGTCAACAAAATATATCTTTAGAAACTGATTAGCAACCACATCGATGTTACCCATACAAAGCGTTATAGAACTAATAAAGAATTGCTTACGGGTATTAAAAAAGCCGCTGCATGTGTAATTACGCGGCGGCTTTTTTTATTGGTTAAAATTATTCGGCAAATATTTAAACTGCAGCAGTTTGCGTGTCACTTTCATTAGTTGCCGCAACAACGTTAACCGGTGGCACTTCGCAATGGAAGCCAAATAAGCACCGGTCTTTAATCATGGCAGCTACCTCGTTAGGTACATATTCTTCCCAACCTTCAGCGCCTTGTTTTATGAGCTGGAGCACGTTGTCGGTATCAACATGCAGGTTGCCTTCATTATAATGCCTGATGTCCTCAATTTTGTTATTGGCAATCAGGTAGCGGTACAAATCGATAAGATGTGGTGGCGGATAAAATTTAAGGCAGTTCCAGATCACGCCGTCGCGCAGGGTAGGGTATATGAATAATTTTACTTTACGGCTAAACAGCGTAGCAAACGATTCAAGAATGCCGCCCGGAAGATCTTTATAATGCTCTTCAGAAAAAATGTACTCGAGGTTCGGGAAACCCAATACCATGCCTATTTTTAGCCGGGTGATTTTAGAAAGGTAAGCAACCAGCTTATAATACTCGTGAAAATTACTGATCATAACCGTTTGCCCAAGCGAGCACAGGATATCTACCCGGTCCAGAAAGTCTTTTTCGTCAATGTCGGCATTCAGGTCAGCGTTTCGCTCTTTTAAAGCTTGCAGGGTAAGCTCGGTAACTACTACCACCTTTGATTTATCAACATCGGGTTCCTGCAAAAATTGTTTAACGCCATTATTAAGCATATCTAAATGCACGTTAATAATAGGGCGGAAACGGCCGCGGATAACCACAATGTGTTTTTTATACAGCGCTTCGGTAGGCTGCATGTTTTTACCATCGGGGCCAAATACGGCAGCGTCAGAAAAACCATATTTTACCAGGTGCAGGCTCATCAGCCGGTTATCAACCTTGGTAAAGTCGGGCCCTTCAAAGCGGATCATATCAATCTGGATCCTGTCTCTCGACAGGTTGTCCATTAGCGACAACAAAAAAACCGGCGGTATTTCGTTGTAATAAAAGCATGCATACATCAGGTTTACACCCAAAATGCCCACAGCCTGCTGCTGCAGGTTGGTATCGTTATCCAATAATTTTACGTGGATAACCACATCATTAAATGCTCCGTTTGGCGTTAGCTGAAAGCGTACCCCCATCCAGCCATGGCCATCGTTGGTTTTATTGTAATTTAAAGCTGATACAGTATCAGAGAAAGCGAAAAAAGTAGTAGAATCACTCCGTTGTACGGCCAAACGCTCAATTAGCAGCCCGTATTCATGGTCCAGCATCGATATTAAGCGCGCTTCGCTTACATAGCGCCTTGATTGTTGTACACCGTAAATGGCATCAGAGAAAACCATATCATAAGCCGACATGGTTTTGGCTATAGTGCCCGATGATGCGCCGGCCTTAAAAAAGTTAGCCGCAACATCCTGTCCTGCACCAATTTCGGCAAATGAGCCGTATATTTTAGGATCAAGGTTAATGGCAAGTGCCTTTTGCTTGGTCCCTATATCCTTGTTGTGAATGGCATTCATACCCTTATTCAATTATAGTTTATTGTTGCCAATATGATGATCTGAAAAGATGCCTTAAAAATACAGTTTTTTAAATTAGTTAAGATCATGTATTAGTAAAAAGGCAAGGAAACAGGGGTTATTTTTTGATTTAGGTAGGAAGGCTGGCGTAAGGTTTAATAAATTGTTAACAAATGTGGAGGCATGAAAATAATGTTATAAAAAACATTGGATTCAAAAGGGAGTATCTGAACTGGTTATTAGATGGCCAACGGCATTTTTAATTTTCTCAGTTAACGGATAGTCAAAAACTTTACTAATTGTTTTTCCATGTTTTTCGATAATTACGGTCGGATCAAAAGAATTGTCGATTATATAGGCTTCATCGGCGATTTTTAACGCCTCAGGCAATAATTCAAAAGTTCGTTCATAGCGTTGTTTTACTTTATTTGCATCAACATCATGTAAGCCTGCGGCCGCCCTAAGTTTTACCCTTGCTATATTCAATTCCGGATTATCTGTAAATACGAAGTATAGGTAAGTTTTATATTTGAAGGATTTGGCAAGATGAAAGAGGTTTAATTTAGATTCATGCGACATCACTGTTTCGAAACAAAAAGATTGACCGGTTTCGAATAATTTATTTGCGAGGTATGAAGAGATAAATGAAGCATGATAAGCATTTACCATTTTCCTGTCAAAATCAAATCTTAGCACACCACCAATAATATGGATTTGATTCAATAAATTGTCACCCTCAAATCGTGCAAATAATCCTGAACTGAGAACGTGATTTTTAAATTCCGATTCTGAACATTTAATATGGTAGGCATTGAAGTTGAAATTGCCCCTTAGGTTGATATCTCTTAATATTTTATCGGCGTTAATATATAACTCTGTATGAATTGTTCCGGATTTTCTTAGCCTTTCAAAAAGAAATGTTTTTCCTGAACCGTTTGGTCCTCCAAATAATCTGAATTTAGGAGACAAAATGAGTATATTTAGCTATTAGTTTTGGTCAGCTTATTTAAACGCTCATCAGTTACTTCTTCTGTGCTGTTATCAGCATAAACCAACAATACTTGCCCGTTTTTTGATACAGCAAAAGGAAGCTTGCTTTTAAATGCCCTTCTACGCGCAGTCACCGCCCATCCATTTAAAACATGTTGAAGTGTTTCTTTTTTCATAATACTAAATTACAAAATAGATATTGGATAATGTCAAATTAAAATCGGGTTTTCTGCCTATTGCGATGTGTTAAATATTAAATGCCCGTTGATCAGCCTTTATTTTATTCCAAAGAGACCAAATATGAATCAAAATCTACTAAAACGTTGCATATGGCAGCTGTGTAAATAGTATCCCAAACAAAGCCTACAAGTTTACCGTAAAGAGTACATGGAAATTTAATTCAGGTTACTAATCAGGGCCGAAAACTGTTTTGCTACCCCACGTAAATTTTTTAGGTTCATTTCGCCTGCTTTTTATAACTTACGGCTTTGTAAATAAACCTCAATGCTTAATAGCGCAGTAACTTTTTGCGGCATACCTTATCCATACCTTAAGCTATCGATAAAAGGCTTTTGCTGTGCTGCAATTGTATTTTTTTTGCAGGTTGCAGGTTTGCATGCCGAAGGGAGTAAAGAGCTGACGGCTAATGGGGGATATCGTGCATACCTGTTTTCGAGCAGCACAGTTAACAATAGTTCGTTCCCGTTCCCCACTTTAGGTACAGTTAAGGTTTACGTAAAGGCAGGCGAAAGCATTTATGTAGGTTCAAGTGCCCAGGGTATTGCCGGCGGTACTATTAACCTGCGTGCGCCCGATGGTAACAATTATACCAGCGGCACAGATGCCAATACAGGTAATATTCATAACCGCGCCCAGGAAGTTGCGGGGCCATTGCCTAATGCCGCCGGATTTACGCCATTTATAAAAACCGTAGGCGCGGGGCAGGATGGGGTTTGGGAAATTGATTTTGTAGCCGAAAACCCCGGAACGGTATTAAACGGTAATCCGCCTACCATACCTGCCAATGCCAACTGGACACAGCCGCAGGCCGAATACATTACCGCCTTTGATGTATCTGTACGCAATGCTTCAAATTCGGGCTTTATAAATGGCAGGGTGTATACCCAGGTATTTTCGGGAATATTGGGTACGTTTAATGTGGGCTTTAACGCAATATTCCACATCCTGACAAAAGATGGATATCAATATATATTAAATAACAATGGCCAGGCCGGCAACGGCTTTACCTTTTTTGTAAATAACAAGGGGTTTAGGGGCGCGGATGGAAATGCATCGTACAAAAGCATCAATGGCATTAGCGCCAATGTTAACGTGCAGGACCCGCGCGCGCCCGATACCCAAACCGATATCACCCAAAAAATATTTTTTAATATTCCGGCTACCGATATGCCCGCAGTAGCCAATACGCCGGGATCGGCAACAACCTGGCTTTTAAATACGCCCGTAGTGCCGGCAATAAGTAACGTTACTTTCACAGGCGCCGAAGGAACTGTAGGTAAAGCCGGAACCAATCCGTTGGGGGGCAATTTTAACTTTAACATAACTGGTAACGGCAATTATGTAATTGGTATTGATATAAACCATAACGGTTTGTATACCGATGCTATCGACCGTAAATTAACCGGGCAGGCAACCACCGGCGGTAACCAGGTATATTGGGACGGGCTTGATGGCCTTGGCGCCAAAGTAGCCGGTAACAGCACTTTATCGCTACAGGTTGATATTACCATAGCCACCACCGCAGGCGAAGTCCATTTCCCGTTTTTTGATGTGGAACGTAATGTTAACGGCCTTTTACTTACCCGTACAAACGGCACTTTTGCACCAGATGATTCCTTGTATTGGGACGATACGCCTATCAGTATAGTAGGCACACCATCAAACCCAATAAAAAATCTTACGGGATTAAGCAGTGCTATAAACGGGCACAAATGGGGCACCACTACCAACATATCCACCAATGATGCCGATTTTGGCAATAATAAATCTATTGATACCTGGAGTTATATAAAAAGTAAACCGGTAACAACTTCGGTAAGCTTTGTAATGCAGGAAGCCGATCTTTCTGTCGAAAGTATAACGGCTGTGGCCGCCTGTTCAGGCCAGCCGGTGGTATACAATGTGGTGGTAAAAAATAACGGTCCTAATGATGTTACAGGGGCCGTTTTCAGCTTTAGTTTTCCTAATGATATCAGCGGGGTGATAGTCACAAGCGCTGCTATCACCGGCAGTTCGTCAACCGCCGGCGGCGCTATTGCGGCAAATGTATACCACGCTAACCTGGATATTGCAAATGGCGCTGTACGCACTTTTACCATTACCGGGAATATAGCGCTGGTAACAAGCGGCAACCTTACGGTTGAAGCTGCCGTGTTAAGGCCTGCTGATGTAACAGACCCGGATGCTACCAATCCGGATGCTGCTGTACCTGCCGACCCGGATAACGAATGTGATGCTTCCCCATCTGGCGTAGGTTGTAATAATGTTAAAACCAACACGGTAAATATTGCGCCTGGGCCAAATGCAGGTGCCGATCAAACCATATTTGAGTACGCTCCGGCCACCATGGCGGCAACAGGTATCGGTGTATTTACACAGACGGCTGGCGATCCGCTGTCGGCTACTATTACCACTCCCACAAGCAATACAACCACAATAACCGGGCTGGATAAAGTTGGCTTATACCATTTTGTTTTTACCAACTCCAATGGTTGTGCCGATACAGTGGTGTTGAAGGTGATCCCGGCCGATTTACAGATCCCCAATGTAATAACACCCAACAATGATGGCAAAAACGATGTTTTTAAAATTGTTGGATTAGAGAGCTATCCCGGTTCGCAACTAACGGTGTTTAACCGCTGGGGTAACGAGGTTTATCGCTCTGATAATTACAAGAACGATTGGAGCGGCAACGGCCTGGCCGAGGCTACCTATTTTTATGTATTGAACCGGAAAGAGCATACCGGTGAATTTACCCCGGTTAAAGGCTGGGTGTTTTTAAAACTGAGTAAATGATGCGGGGCTTTAAATTATATATGCTGACAGCTGGCCTGGTTTTACTCACTGTAAAATTGCAGGCCCAGCAAAGTATACAGTTTAGCCAATATATGTTCAATGGCCTGGCGGTAAACCCGGCCTACGCAGGTTATAAGCAGGACTGGACCCTTAACTTAAGCAGCCGCATCCAATGGGTGGGTATTAACAACGCGCCTAAAACAGGCACAGTATCTGTAGATGGCCTTACCAACAGCACCAACCAGAATATGGGCTTAGGGTTGATAGCTACTTTTGACAAGCTTGGGCCCGAGAGTACATCATCAGTATATGTAAACTATGCCTATAGGCTAAGGCTTGATGAGGATGATACCAAACGGCTGAGTTTTGGCCTTGGCTTTGGCGCTATACAGTATCGCCTGGATGGTACTAAATTTAACGCTACTGATGATGGAGATGCCAATATACCAGCCGGAACGCAAAGCAACGTTACGCCCGATTTTCGTTTCGGAGTGTATTATTACTCGCCAACGGTATATGTTGGCGCATCGGTGTTTAACTTACTTTCGGGTTTGGGTAACACTGTTGATCATTTGCAGCAGTATAAGCAAGCCCGTACAGTTTACTTAACCGGCGGTGCAATGGTACCGTTAAATGAAGGCATGGATATTAAGCCCTCGCTGCTGATAAAAGAAGACTTTAAAGGCCCAACCAACCTGGATGTAAGTAATTATATAGTATTTAATAAAACCATCTGGATAGGCGCATCATACCGCACCGGGATAAACCTGTGGAAAAAAAGTAACCTGCAAAGCGGCCTTGATAAAACAGATGCCGTGGCGGCGATGGTACAATTTTATGTAAGCGAAAACTTCAGGATTGGTTATTCATATGATTTTACCACAAGCAGGCTGGCAAGTTCGCAAAGCGGGTCGCATGAATTGTCGTTGAGCATTAGTTTTCCGGGCAAAAGCCCAAGGGTGGTTAGTCCGAGATATTTTTAGGCAGATGAAAAAGTTAATATTGATTGGTTTGTTGATGGCTTTGCTGGCAAAGGTTACTTTGGCGCAAGAACAGCTATCTGTAAAACAGCGGGCCGATAAACTTTTCGATCAGTATGAATATTTCAAAAGCCTGAAATTTTATCTGAAACTGGTTGGCCATAAGCCGGATGTAAAACTTGTTGAGCGTATTGCTACTTGTTACCGTTACATTAACCAATACCAGGATGCCGAAGATTGGTATGCCAAAGCCCTCAATGATCCCAAAGCCGCCAAACTCGATCATTATTTTTACGCCGAAGTATTGTTTCGGAATCAGAAGTTTAACCAGGCCAGGCAACAGTACCAATTGTATTTTACAGATGATGCAGGCGCGTTAGCTTTAAAGCTGGCCGATGTAGATTCGGCCATGGTGTGGATGAAGCAGCCATCGCAATATAAGGTGAATAACCTTGGGGGCGTAAACACTACATCATCTGATTGGGGGGCCGCCTACGGTGGCCAGACAACCATTATATTCACATCTGACCGCGAAACAGGCGATGGTAAAAAAGATAACCGCACCGGCAACGGCTGGTTTAAACTATACACCTATGATTTAAATACTAAAGAAACCAGGCAACTGTTTTTAGATCCCGGTACCAGCAACGAGTTTAAAGATGCTTACCATGTAGGCCCCATGGTGCTAAATAATAAAGGAGATACCGCCTATATTACCCTCACTACCGAAGTTGCTGCCAAAAACCTGCCAATAGACCAACGTAGCGGTAAAAATAACACCCGGCTTTATACGCGCCGCCTGCAATTGGTAACCGCCGTGAAAAAAGATGGCGGGTGGGTTATTTCAGGCAGTTTCCCATACAATAACGTACAGCAATATTCTGTTGGTAACGCGGCATTGTCAAAAGATGGCAGGCTGATCTATTTCAGTTCGGATATGCAGGGCGGGCAGGGTAAAACAGATATCTGGTATTGCGAAAAACAAAGTAACGGGAGTTGGAGCAAACCTGTAAATTGTGGTAAAACTATCAACTCCAAAGAGGAAGAAAGCTTTCCGTTTGTGGATGAAAACGGTGTTTTATACTATGCTTCCAAAGGGCTGCCCGGTATGGGAGGGTACGAAATTTATGTTGCCCGTGGCCAAAAAAGTAATTGGGATACCCCAAAAAATCTTAAATATCCTATCAACTCCACCAGCGACGATTTTAACCTGATAACACGCGATGGCCAAAGCGGCTACCTATCGTCCAACCGTGATAATGGCCAGGGTAGTGATGATATTTATGCCTTTACCCGCGTAAAGGATTCCATTTTTGTAAAACCAATAAATGGTAATCCGCAAACAATTGTTGCAACCGGAAAACCAGAATCGCCCTACCCACTTTCGGGCGCATCCCGTCCGGATTTCAATATCAGGCCTATTTATTATGATCTTGATAAATCATTCATACGGCCAGATGCCGCTGCCGAACTGGATAGGCTGGCAGGTATTTTAAAACAATATCCCGCGCTAAAAATAGCATTGGCATCCTATTGCGATTCAAGGGCATCGTATTTATACAACCTTGCGCTATCTCAGCGTAGGGCCAAATCTGCCGTAACTTACCTGGTAAAAAAAGGCATTGCCCCAACCCGCATGGCAGCCAAAGGTTATAGTGAAAGCAACCTGGTAAACCAATGCGCCGATAAGGTTAAATGTTCGGAAGCAGATCATCAGCTAAACAGGAGAACAGAAATTAAAGTGGTTTCGGGTAGCAATTAATTTTAATAACGGCAAAAGTGTGTTAACGATATTGAAGAGGCGCCTAACCTACCTGAACAGGTCTTGTAATACAATATCATTTTGTACAAGCCCTGTTTTATAACTATTATCCTGGGTGCCAAAGGTGGTTACCATTACAATAAATAGTGTTTTTGAGGTTTTTGTGTTGCTTTTAAATACATCACGTTTTTGCACCAGCTCGGCCGCATAGGCTTTATCTATGGTAAAAGCGGTGGTCGAAAATTTTATTTCACAAATGCTGATGCAAAAATCCTGGCGATCAAATAGCAGATCTATTTGCGCACCGGGCTGGTTTTTGCCGGGAACATGTCTCCATGCCGATTCTTCTGTATAAACCCCGGTTATGCCCAGCGCGGCTTTAATTTCGCGGGTATGTTTTAGGCATACGCTTTCAAAGGCTGTGCCGCTCCAGCTTCTCCATGAGGGCGCGGCCGATAATTTGATCCAGGTGCCGGTACCCGTAGCGCGGCTGTTTTCAATAAATTTAAGATAAAACCGGGAGTACTCGTCAGATAGCTTGTAAATACTGTCCCGTGTGTTTTTTTCAAAAGGCAGGTAGGCAGATATGAAGCCCGATTCGGTCAGTTCCTGCAGCAGCAAAGTAGTAGTACCCCCTGTTGATAGGCTACAAGCGGCGATAATTTGCTTGCGCGTTAAACCTGCCGGCTTGGCAGCAAGGGCCTTTACAATGGCTATATGTTTATCGGCCTCTGAAAATAGCGATTGATATAGGTTATTAAATTCACCCTGCAACGCGCCATCTTTGGTAAAGCAAATACGGTCGATGTTTTGGGCGGCGCTTTGGCCGGGTGCAATTTCTTTGAGGTATTGAGGGATGCCCCCCAACGCCATATATAGCTGCGTAATCTGGTACCGATCTAAATTTACATTGTTGTTTTTCAGGTAATCACTTGTTTCGGCCAGTGTAAAAGGAAGCAGGCGAATTTTTTTAGTGATCCTGTTATGCAATCCACCTTTGTTATTTACCACTTTTTGTATCATCCATGATGCTGCAGAACCACAAATGGTTACAATAAGGTTGTTTTGCTTTGTGCCCCATGAGTTCCAAAAAAACTCAAATGCCGACAGGAACCCCGATTTGGCTGAACTTAGCCACGGAAACTCATCCAGGAAAATAACGCACTTGTTTTTCTTCAGCAGCGGTTCCGCATAGTTTTTAAGCACTAAAAATGCCTCTGTCCAATTAAGCGGAATAGCGAGTTGAGCGGACAATTTTAAAAGCGGAGCTATCGTATTTCTGAAATTTGTGAGTTGCTCTTTTAACGGCGCGTTGTGCACCCCCGAAAATTCGAAGATCAGTTGCTTTTGAAATGTTTTGCGGATAAGGTATGTTTTGCCTACACGCCTGCGACCGTACATGGCAATTAATTCAGCCTCGTCAGATTTTAAGGTTTGCTCCAACAACTGTTTTTCTGTTACCCTGCCGATAATTTCCTTCATATTATTCTGCCTCGTTTAACTAAAGGGTTATTAATAAGTGATTTGTATGGTTGTGGCTGATTGTAGTTAACGATAATCAGCCACAACCATACAAATATATATAGTTGTGGCTGATTATAAAAATATATAATCAGCCACAACTAATGTAATTTATATACTTGTGGCTGATTATGGTAGCATATAATCAGCCATAAGTGTGTTTAAAAGTGAGTTATGGCTGAGTACGCTGCTATGTATTTTGTGTAATTATTTGATATTTAGCATTTTATGTTGTATTGTTTTATGGATCGCTAATTCTTTACTAATATAACGCCGATCTGTATTGTAGCAGTTGATTTTAATCCGCTAAAAAAAGAATCATTAAAATGGTATTGGCTAAATACATGTTTTGGCCGTGTACCTATTACAAGTAAAGCGCTATCTATCCTGATTCACGTTGTTTTTTCATTTTGATATTGCTATACTTTCAAAATGATAGGTTTTTTAAATGCATAATTGAATTTTCGCCATCAAATTAATCGGTTTAAAGCGGTTTTAGCTGCTATAAAGTATTTTAAGCGTTTTTTGGCATGCCAATAGTATACAGGCTGTAATTGATAATACATTTAAAAAATTAAGTTATGACATCATTTTATATCATACTGGAAGTAATAGCCTTTATTGCAGTAATTGTAATACCAATGGCCGGCCCAAAAGCAAAAAAAAATTTACCTGTTGTAACTACCGGTAACTTGGCGGTTAACAACGAGGGTTATCTGGAACCAATTCCTGCAAACCAACAAGATCGTCATCCGGTGCATTAATTGTTAAAATCACTTAAATTGAAAATAAAAGCCTTTCATTTTGATAGGCTTTTTTTATACACCAATATTTTCTTTTAGGCGAAACGGGTACTGAAATCTATAATCTGCACATCTATTTCCCCGTTTCTTCGTGCAAAATATCCAATATCGCTGGCGTCACCCTGCCAAAAAACGAGATACCGGCAGCACCATTCTTCAACGCATATTGTATCCCGGCGCGTACTTCGTCGTCATTTTTAAAATCGGATATATACAAGCCTGCATACAGCGGGAATTTTCCATCCAAAAAGTGTACACCTTCGGCCACGGCATCGCCTATCCAGCTTACACCTTCTTTATAAAAGCCGTGATAAATCATGGGACAAACACCATCCAGGTGAAAATTTGTCCAGTCCTGCCTTACGTTGCGGCGTGCAACTTCTGGCGTTGGAAACACGGCCGCAGTTATGGCCTTTTTATGCTGCCTGGCTACCTCCGAAATTTTGTTAACCACCCTGATTATATTACTATACCTGAACAACCGCCACGAAAGGCTGGCATCCGGGTATTGTATTGCTTTTACATCCTGTCCGTATTGTTCTTTAAACTTGGCCTGGCAAACTTCGCAATAGCAAAAATCATATTCGGGCAATTCTTTGGTTTGTTCAATTTTGTAGCGGTCCCAAAGGTTTACCGGCAGTACAACATCGCAATAACGTACATAATCCAGGTGAATGCCATCTACGTAATCCAAAGCCAGTATCTTATCAACGGTAGTAGTCAGGTAATCCTGTACCTCGGGGCGCGATGGGCAAAGCCAGCGATAATAAGTTACGTAGGGTGGTTTATCGGCGCATGAATCGCCGTTGCGGCTTTTACTATACCAATCGGGATGCTCGGTTAGCAATTCGGCACGGTTAAAAGTCCATATCCAGCGGTGCGCCTCAATTCCGGCAGCTTTAGCCGCGCGAAAATGCCGTTCGCTGTCGTTCTCAAAAAATATCCCGGTTATCCCTTTGGCTTTATAGACAGTATAATTGGTTTTTAAATCCTCATCAGTATCCTTTAAGTTTGGATTTATCCATAACCAGTTTTTCTTTGCCTTTTTCTTCATGGCCGCAGTATTTACCGGGGCAGCAGTGCTTAGCAATGGCAACTGGGCAGCAACACCGGCCAATAAACCGGCTTTTAAAAATTCGCGCTTATTCATCGTGTATCGGGTTTAATTGCTCTATAAAACCTTCGTGGTTTATGGTATAAGTGGTGTTTGTTTTTGCATCGGTAATAAAAGCCTCAAACTGGTTTTGAGTGCTTTGCAGCTTTAATTTATTGCTGATACCGGCAATATCATACTTACTGTTAATACCTAATTTGCCAAGCGACGAGGTATATTCATGATGTTGCCTGTACCATTGTTTTTGACGATAATAAACCAGCCAAAGGTATTTCTTTTGCTCCTCGGCATAGGGCATGGTAAATACTGCATCATCAGCTTCATCTGTGGCGAACAACAGGTAACCCCAATGCTCGGGGCTGTGCATGGCAATCTCGCCCTGCGGCGACCATGACCAGTTATGTTCCGGGAGATAGCGCCCGGTAGAATCCTTCAGTTTTACATTTCGGCCTTCCTCAATTTTGGTATCATACTCCACCCGCGAAAAATTTATCCGGTAAATAGATCCATTTTCAGGAATTTGCGATTTAAATCCCATGGAAATGGCCTTAAAAGGGATGGCCATTTCTACCGTCCAGCCTTCATCGGTATCCGAAGTGTTGTTGAGCGTACCCTGCACTTTAACTGCCGAACGCAGGCCGTTAGTATCCCAGCCTATCAGGCCGCCTCCCCCGTTACGGTAAGGCTTATTTAAAAATAAATCGAAAATAGTATTCAGCGCGTTTACTTCAATTTCGTAATAGGAATGGGTTGTTGTTGATGGATCGATAAATAATTCAAAATCATTATCGTGGTATACCACATCATCGTGATTTTTTAAAGTGGCCCATACCTGTGGCTCTTCTATGCGGGCGGCGATGTATAAATAGTTGTTATCCCAAAGCATTTTCACCTTGGTTTTGTAAGTCGGCCTGGGTTTAAGGCCGCCTTCAATATCAACAAAGTCTTTGGTCCATTTTGTTTGTTGCCAAACTGCATCATTAATATCGCCATCAATTACCGGCGCATTTACAACGTGCCTTGCTACGTAATTTTCGGGTGTTGCAAACAAATTTTCCAACCCGGCAAACGGCGATTGTGCTTTGGTTATTTGGGGGTTAAATAACACCGCTGTAAGAAACACCGTTTGTATACAGCGGCTGATTGCAAATGGTGTGGCCATTAACTGCCCAGTTCCAAAATACGATCAAACTCCTCGCGTTTTAATGCCATTACCGAAAGGCGGCCCTGCCTTACCAGGCCAATGTCCTTCAGTTGTTCATCGGCTTTTATCGTTTCTAATGTTACCGGCTTTTTCAATGTCTCTACCGGCGACAGATCTACAACCACCCAGTTAGGGTCTTCGGTTGTTGGGTCCTGGTAGGCTTGTTTAACTACTTTGGCTATGCCCACTACTTCCTTGCCGTCGTTACTGTGGTAAAACAGCACCAGGTCGCCTTCCTGCATCAATCTTAAATTATTGCGTGCCTGGTAGTTGCGTACGCCATCCCAAAAGGTGCGGCCATCTTTATTAAATTTTTCCCAGCTATATTTTACGGGTTCGGATTTTACTAACCAATGCTGCATTTGTACTTAAAATATGTGTACCGTAAAGATGTTAAAAAGCTGCGATAAGTTAAGCGGGCTTTTGTAAAAAGATAGGCCTCACCCTGCCCTCTCCAAAGGAGCTACTGTGCACATCTTTTTAGATCTAATCAATTAATCAACGCGTTTGTCATCGAACGAATCGGGGCAGGAATTGAGTGCGGGCGTGAGGAGAAATCTTAAACGCCCTGCAATTGGATAGGCTTTTGGGGATGCAAGGCGTTAAAGATTTCTCCTCGTACCTCGTTCGATGACATTTTCTTTTGTTAAAAGATGTGTACACCCAGTAGCCAAATGAGAGGGTTCTTGATTTGCATGGTTTCTGTAAGCTTACTGCTTTAAAGTCCTCTCCTTTAGAGAGGGTTTAGGTGAAGCCTTCGCCCTCCAAATTTTCAGCTTCACCGTAATTTTCTGCTACCTGTGCCTATCTTTAATTAGATTTACCTGATGGAAAAAACCGGGAAACAGTTATGGTTTTACTGTTCGCTGCTGATAGCTGTAATGCTCAACAGCGGGAGGTTGCTTGCCCTGCGCGAAAACGGCATTGTAGCCCATTACTGGCGCTTTAACGCTGCAGAATTTGCCTACCAGTTATTGGCGCAGCTTGGTTTCTGCTACCTCTTATTTTCGCTCAATTTAGGCCGTGGCCGATTAGCCAGGTATCGCGACAACAACAAATACCTGAGCTATCTATCGTTAAATTTCTTAATCGCATTTGTTGGTATGGTACTGATAGGCGGCGTACAAAAGCGGGTATTTAGCTTTAACCCCAACCAAATCAGGGGCGCTTTTTGGCTGGGATATTTAACCCGGTATGCTTTAGCTGCTTTGTTAATTGGTATTGTTATAAAAATAGTACTGCTGCTGCGCCAAAACAAACAACAGGCCATTGAAAACGAACGACTAAAAAATGCCTACACAACAGCCGAACTGGAGTTATTAAAAGAGCAGCTTAACCCCCACTTTTTATTCAACTCGCTGAGCAGTTTATCGGGCGTGGTGCGCGAAAATCCGGCCCTGGCACAGCAATATATCAAACACCTGTCATCGGTTTTCAGGTATACATTAATTAAGCCCGTGAATAACCTGGTTACCCTGAATGAGGAATTGACGATGGTAAAATCATTTGCCCAGTTATTAAAAATGCGGTTTGAAGATGCTTTTGAGCTAACAATTGACGTGGGCGATGCCTTCCTGCAATATAAGCTGCCGCATTTATCGTTACAACCTTTGTTGGAGAATGCGGCTAAGCACAACGCGGCTACCCTAAAAACGCCATTGCAGGTAACCATTAAAATGTGCGGCGATGAATTATCTGTAAGTAACAACCTTAACCCGGCAGATGCAGATGGTACCGGCACCGGCCTGGCCAATCTTAACCAGCGCTACAAAATATTGATGCAACAGCAAATAGACATTGAAAAAACTACCGGCTATTTTACAGTTAAGCTCCCTTTAAAACATGAATAAGCTACGTGTTGTTATAGTTGAAGACGAACCGGTTACCGCCCGTAACCTTGCCCATGTGCTGCAAAACGCTGATGAAAACATCATTGTTACGGCATCCCTGCCCGATGTAAAAGACGCTGTGGAATGGTTTAATGCCAACCCCGATAACTACGATCTTGTTTTTATGGATATCCGCCTGGCCGATGGCGTATCCTTTGATATTTTTAAGGAGGCCGAGATCCTGAAACCGGTAATATTTGTAACCGCTTATAACGACTATGCCATACAGGCTTTTAAAAATAACGGCATTGATTATATTCTTAAACCTTTTGATGGGGCCGAAATTGAGCTGTCGTTAAGCAAGTTTAAACGCCTGGTAGTACAAGGGCCCAAAAGCGATGCAAGCCAGCCCTTTGAGCAACTGCTGCAACAGGTAAAAATATTGGCAAAACCGTACAAAAAATCATTTTTGGTTCATTTCCGGAATAAGCTGATCCCGGTTGAAACCGTTAAAATAGCCTGGTTTTATACAGCCCATGAAATAGTATACGCCCAAACTATCGACGGGCAACAATACAACATCGAATTTACAATGGAGCAATTGGAGCAACAACTGGAGCCTGACATGTTTTTTCGCGCCAACCGGCAGTTCATTATCAACCGCAAAGCGCTAACCGAGGTCGATTTTTATTTTAACGGCCGCCTATCCCTTAAAATGAAACCGGAACCACCGGAGAAAATCCTGATTAGTAAAGCAAGGGTGCCGGAGTTTAAAAAATGGGTAGATTGCTGAGATTTTTGATTTCGGATGTTGGATTTCGCATTGAGAAAAGAAAATAACGAGTACCGTCACTTCGCCCCCCGGTTTTTCAGCTTCACCGGGTTTCATAAAACTTAAGCCGCATTTTCTGGTCAACTTTATATTGTCAATCAAAAACGACAAAATAATTCAAACGACTAAGAAAATGAAACATCAAATTGGCCCATACCGCATGTACATATTACTGTTCCTGGCTATACTTGTAACCGCCGAAATTATCTGGAGCTGGAAGAAAGATAAAAATGCTTACGATGTTAAAGAAACCTTTTCAAACCTGTATGTTTTTGTTGGCTTCCAGTTTTCTAAATATCTCTTCGCCGGTTACCAGTTAGCTGTTCTTGGCTTTTTTGCCAAACTGGCGCCCTTTACATTACCCAGGAATGGCTGGGTTTTCCTGCTCACTTTTTTTACTGCCGATTTTATTTACTACTGGTTTCACCGCATCTCTCACCATTGGAAACCGCTTTGGGCTTTCCATCTTATCCATCACTCGGCCATGCACATGAACCTTACAGCAGCTTACCGCCTTAACTGGTTTTCGGCGGTTGTTAGTCCGCTGTTTTTTATACCGGCAGCATTGCTGGGTATGCCAACAGATTTTATTGTGATATCCTATGTACTTAACCTGGCCTACCAGTTTTTTTTACACACCGAGGTTGTTGGCAAACTGGGCGTGATAGAACATGTAATGGATACGCCATCGTCGCACCGGGTGCATCATGGCAGCAATCCTATTTATATTGATAAAAACTTTGGCGGGGTATTCATCATCTGGGATAAACTGTTTGGCACTTACCAGCCCGAAACCGAAAAGGTAAACTATGGCCTAACCACGGGTTTTGTGAGCAACAATCCGTTTGTGTTGGTTGCCTGCGGTTTTATAGATCTGTTTAAAAGCAAAAAACTTTCCGAAATAAAGGGTGAGGTAAGTACCAACGCTTTAAAAAAGCCTGTATTAGCCAAACAAAGCTATCAGCAGGTATTATCCTAATCAAACAAAAAATCAAACTGAATAACATATAAACAGCATTAAAATTTAATATTATGAAAAACGTAAAAACAACAATGGTGATATTGCTGATGGCATCAAGCCTTGGTTTAGGGTTAAACTCCTGCAAAAAAGATGGCGTTGCTGCCACCGATGTTTCTGTTACCGAAGCCGACGCGGCAGAGCTTACTACGAATGCCGTAACACCGGCAACAGGCGGGTTTGCCTTACAGGTAAACAGCTCGGTAACTATCTATAAAACGGTTGCACTAAGTTGCGGCGTTAAAAAGGACTCAACCTTAACCAAAACAAGCGCGGCGGGTGCAACACCATCATACAGCTACAACCTCAGCTGGAATTACATGCTCACCTGCGCCGGTATTGTGCCCAGCCAGCTTACCTTCAATTTTACCGGTTCGCACACTTTTGATGGCACGCGCATGTCGTCAAACGGCAATAGTACGGGCGGCTTTGTACTTACTAATTTGCAGCCATCTGCATCAACTTATTCCTTAAGTACCACTTTTACCCATACCGGCACCGAAACCTCGAAAATTGCCCGCAAATACACCTTTACAAGCAATTTAAGCATTACATCGTCAAACATACTGGTTGATAAAACTACTTTGAAAATAGTATCTGGCAGCGCTGCAGTTAAACTTACAGGCTCGTCCTCATCTGGTAAATCATTCAGTTTTGCAGGTACTATCACCTTCCTTGGCAACAATAAAGCTACTTTGCTTTTAAATAGCGGAGCCAGTTATGCTATTCAATGGTAAAATGTATTTTTAACCAAATTACGAGCAATGAAAAAACAAGGAATTATAAAAGCACTTTGGCTAATAGCCGCTGTAATAACTGTTACAATATTGCTGGGCAAACCGGCTATCGCCCAAACCGGCATGCCCGATTTTAAAAACTCTACACCCGAACAACGGGCACAGTTTCAGACGGAAATGATGAAGGGCAAGCTAAAACTGGATGCCGCGCAGGAGAGCAAAGTGCAGTCCATCAATTTAACTTACGCACGTAAGATGCAGACCATTATAAAAAGTGACGATGGCCGCTTTAGTAAAATGAAACAGGCCAGAAGTTTGCAGGAAGCAAAAGATCAGGAGTTAAAAAACGTGTTCACCCCGGCACAGTTTAAACAATATAAGGACTTTGAGGAAGAGATGAAGGCGAAACTAATGGAAAAGGTTAAGGAAAAACAATAGTTTTCTTCAGGCACTGTACCAGTCACCTGGGTTACAGTGCCTTTTATATTTATGTTGAGATTATGAAAAAGTTAATAATTGTGCTCCTTTTACTTTGTGCTATAGCCACAGCAAAGGCCCAGCATCATTTTGAAAAGGTTGACCAATGGCTTGCCGATAATACCGAAAAAATGGGTGGCCGTACAGTGCTCATGGTTTATAAAGACGGCAAAATCATTTACACCGGCAGCAAGGACGAAATGAGCATGAAGCAAAGGTTTGCCACAAAAATAATTGCCCGTAAAATGGGCAAAACACCCAACCTTGAAGCTTTTACAACCACTACCAAAATCCCGGTAGCCAGTTGCAGCAAATGGTTTAGCGCAGCTTTGGTGATGACTTTTGTTGACGAAGGCAAACTAAAACTAACCGATACCGTAGGTAAATACCTGCCTGTGCTCACCAAAATCGGCAAGGGAGCCATTACCATAAGCCAATGCCTGTCGCACCTTACGGGCATTCAGGCGCCGCCTATAAAAGAGGCTTTGCAGGATATGAAGGATATTCAAAGTATGGATCAAGCCATACAAAACATTGCCGATATGCCCATTGAGGGCAGGCCCGGCACATTGTTCAGGTACAGTAATGTGGGCTTGCAGATGGCCGCGGCTGTATTGGAAAAAATTAGCGGTAAAAGTTTTGAAACGCTTTTTGCCGAACGCATTGCCGGCCCGTGCAGTATGACTAATACCGATTTTGGTAAAGGCCCCGTAGCCTTCCCCGCCGGCGGCGCCTTGAGCACCCCTGATGATTACCTTAATTTTTTGGTGATGATATTAAACAAGGGCACCATTAACGGCAAACGCATCCTAACCGAAAAAAGCGTTAACGAAATGCAGGTAGACCGGATAACCAAAGACGTAAAAATAGCCTATTCGCCAGAAGAGGCCGGCGATGCGGGCTATGGTTTTGGCGAGTGGGTATTGAAAGCATCCGGCCCGCAAAATCCTACACCGGCTGTAAGCAGTCCGGGTTTATTTGGCAGTTTCCCCTGGATAAATAACGATAAGCATTATGCCGCTTTTATGATGTGTTTTTACATTAAAAACGATGGCAGGCACGAAAGGTATTACGCATTGAAACAGTTGGTGGATGAGGCGTTGTAATTTTGGGAGTTCAGCTGGAAGCTGAAACCATGGTAGTCACGAGTTAAAACCTCGCGACAGTTGTAAGTCTGGGATTTATTACGATTTAAAACCTCGCAACAGTTACATACTTATACTTTTTGCTAACTTCTATCCGGCGCAAAAGCCTCAATATTAATACTGGTTTTTGTGCCCGAAATTACTTCCTGCACTAATAATCCTGTAGCGGCTCCTAAACTCAGGCCCATCATACCATGCCCGGTTGCTATAACAAGGTTGCTGAATTTGTTGCTCCTGCCGATATAGGGCAAGCCATCGGCAGAGGACGGCCGGAAACCAAACCAAATATCTTTTTCGGCAGGCACAGCGGGTTGCAAGCCAGGAAAATACTCAGGCACCGATTCAACAATACCCTTTACGCGGTTCATGTTGATGCGGCTGTTAATTTTATCCAGTTCCATGGTACCGCCGTAACGCAGGCCGCCATTCATCGGGGTAATGGCTACACGTGCCTCTGCCAGCAATGCCGGAATCTGCATGGACGGAACTTCTTCCATCACATTAAAAGAATAGCCTTTGCCCGGCATTAGTAATATTTTAACACCCAACAACTTACCTATCGCCGGCGACCAGGAGCCACCTGCAACAATATATTCATCGGCTGTAAATTCCTCATTGTGCGATAAAACCCTGGTTACTTTACCTGCAACAGTTTCTATTTTAGTAACCTCTTTATTCGTGATAAGATTTACCCCCGCGCCCTTAAGGTATTTTACCAGCGCCGCCATCAGCTTGTTTGGCGATAGGTGTGCGTCGCAACGGTAATGCACCGCGCCTAATACATCAAGCTCCAGGTTGGGCTGTAGCCTAACACAATCGGCAGGGCTAAGCACTGCCATATCCAAACCCAGTTCACGGCCCTTTTCGGCCAGGTGGGCTTCTTCTTCGCCGGCCTTTTCAGTTTTGTAAAACATCAGGATACCCTTTTCAACCAGATCGAAATCAAAATCCGGTTCCTTACTCAGGTCTTCATAAAGCTTTTTGCTCAGTAAAGAAAGTTCAGTTAAAGGTGTTGCAGACCGCTCTACGTGCCCTGCATTTGCTTTTTGAAGAAATTTTAACCCCCAGGAGATAAGTTGCGGGTTAAACGATGGTTTTACATAGAATGGGCTCTTGCTGTTAAACATCCATTTGATGCCTTGCGAAACCATACCCGGAGTCGCCAGCGGAATAAAGTGACTTGGCACTATCATACCTGCGTTACCGAACGAGCAGCTATCAGTCAGGTCGCCTTTATCCAAGACGGTAACCTGGTGCCCTGCCTTTTGTAAATAATAAGCGGAACTTAAACCCACAATCCCGCCACCTATGATCAGCACTTTTGCCATTTTGTTATTTTTTCATACCGTCATTGCGAGGTACGAAGCAATCCCCGACATGCTAAGTCCCACATAGTTCAGGATTGCTTCGTACCTTATAATGACATCATTGTAAGTTATTGATAATCAATATTATTTTTAATGCAGAGACGCATAATTGCGTCTCCCGCATGTAAATCGGCCTTGCAATCGCACCTTGCAAATCCTGAATGTCCTGTGGGAGACGCAATTATGCGTCTCTACAACAGCCGCATTTGCAGCAATGTCATAACCATTTTTTTAAGATTTATCTGATATGTACTCGCAATGACGGTTATTTATCGTATGAGCGTTGTCATCCTGAGCTCGTCGAAGGACGTGCGCAGAGGCCTTTGCCCACTATGGTTCGACGGGCTCACCATGACACCCACTTTTTTTTAAAATTATATCACCTGGAAACCATGTGCATACGGATCGTCATCATCTATTTTGATGGTGTTATACCCGTAAACTTTTGCCCAGCCTTCAACACTCGGAATAATTGCATCCAGTTCGCCAATCTTCACCACCTCTTCAACCTTGCCAATGAATTTACTGCCGATGATGCTTTCGTGGATAAAAGGCTCGCCAACTTTCAGCTTGCCTTTGGCATACCACTGTGCCATACGGGCCGATGTACCGGTGCCGCAAGGCGACCTGTCAATAGCTTTATCGCCATAAAATACAGCGTTGCGGGCGGTGGCATCATCAGATAAAGTTGCCCCTGCCCAAAGTATATGGGTACAGGTATTTATAGTAGGATCTTGCGGGTGAACGAATTCATATTTTTGGTTAATTCGCTTGCGTAATACCTGGCTCCAGGCTACCAGCTGCCCGGCGGTATAATTTTCAAGCCCGGCAAAATTTGGCTGCGGATCAACAATGGCATAGTAATTACCACCGTAAGATACATCGATGGTTAGCGTACCCAAATCCGGGCACTCAACTTCCAGATTAGTGGCGGCAAGATAGGCGGCCACGTTTCTGAGCTTTACCGACGTAACTTTTTCACCTTCCTGTTTATATTCTATCAAAACCAGCCCAGCCGGCGCTTCCATTCGCACTATGCCGGGTATTTTAGGCTGAATAAGGCCCTCTTCAATAGCAATAGTTATGGTACCAATGGTACCATGACCGCACATGGGCAGGCAGCCACTTGTTTCAATAAATAAAACGGCCACATCATTTGCCGGATCATGGGGTGGGAACAGGATACTGCCCGACATCATATCATGTCCCCTTGGCTCAAACATAAGGCCTGTGCGAATCCAGTCGTACTCTTTTAAAAAGTGCTGGCGCTTTTGGCTCATGTTATCGCCTTTAAGCGTTGGCGCGCCACCTGCCACTACCCTCACGGGGTTACCGCAGGTGTGCGCATCTATACAAAAAAATGTTTTACTACTCATTTGAAAGCATAAAGCCGGCCTTAAGCTTTGGTTATAGTTTTACTAAATGATTATTAAGCTTCAACTTCGGTTAGTTTACCCCAGCTGCCAACAGGCAGTTCCGGGCGAACAGCTAATGCATCATTGATAATTTTTAATACTTTGATGCGTTCTTCGCCAATTAATGGTAAACGTGGTGCGCGCACATTTTCGGTACCAATACCGGTTGCAACTTCGGCCAGTTTAATGTATTGAACCAGCTTTGGATGGATATCCAACTCCAATACCGGCAAAAACCAACGGTAAATAGTTAAAGCTTCGGCAATTTTGCCGGCCTTTACCAAACGGTAAATAGCTACAGTTTCTTTAGGGAAGGCATCAACCAAACCTGCTACCCAGCCGTCGGCACCCATTACAAGGCTTTCCATAGCCAATGGGTCAACACCGGTAAATATGGCGTAACGGTTGCCAAAACGATTGAACATTTTGGTAACGTTTGATACATTACGGGTTGATTCTTTTACTGCCTGGATATTTTTATAAACCGATAGTTTTTCAAACATATCCAGTGTAACTTCAATTTTATAATCAACAGGATTGTTGTATATCATGATGGGCAGTTCGGTGCTTTCGGCAACTGCGCCTATGTAAGCCAAAGTTTCGCGCTCCTCGCTGTTATAACGCATTGGAGGCAATAGCATTAAACCATCTGCCCCGGTATCAAAAGCTTTTTTAGCGCAGGCTACAGCTGCTTTGGTGGTTTGCTCGGCAATATTCAGTATTACTGGTACTTTGCCATCAACATAATCAATGGTATGCTTTAATAACGCAAACTTTTCATCATCGGTAAGCACACTGGCCTCGCCTAATGAACCGCCTAAAATAAACCCGTCAACACCAGCTTCCAGCTGTGCGGCAAGGTTTACATCAAAAGCATCAAAATCTAATTCGTCGTTATCGGTGAACTTGGTGGTTACCGCAGGGAATACACCTTTCCAGTCAAAAGTTATCATTGTTTACTATTTTTATCAAAAGTACGGCGGAATAGTATGTTATTGAACTAACAATTTAGCAATCATTAGCCGTATTTTAGCCTTATTTATCTGTTTTTGTTAGAAAAAGATGAATTAACTGGCATTTTGGGTTAAAATATGGTTAGCTTATACTGAATTAGCAAGCAGGTTTAACTGCAATTACAATTGATTGTTTTTGGCGAAAGGTTGATAGGATTTGTAGGATTTACGTTGTTAATAAAGCTGGATCAGTACTTCTGCCGGAATATGCAGTACTTCTGTTAACTTACGAATCATAGATAGACTTAATTTTCTCTTACCGGACAAAATTTCTGACTTTCGTGAACGATAACCTAATATATTGCTTAACTCATTTTCTGATAAATTCATTTGCTCCATTCTGAATTTTATAGCATCCAGAGGATTTGGGTGAGCAACCGGATAGTGAACAAGTTCATACTCCTTCACAAGTATGCTTAAAACTTCCAACTCATCAGAGTTACGGGAGCTTTCGGCAATAGTAGTTTGCATCAGCGTATATATCCTCGACAATGCATTATCGTAATCCTGTTCTGTTTTAATTGGTTTTAACATAGCTTACTGTTTTAGCATTTATTTTATCATACTGTTTATGTGTGCCAAACCACACCACAAAAACAATTTTTAAACGGTATTCAATATCAACAATCAAACGGTAACTATTGCCATGAATATTAAATACTACCCTCTTTTCGTTTAACACAGATGCATTCCTATACTGTGCCTTTAATTCGTTCGGATTACTCCATAATGCATTTAAGGTTTCTTCGTGCCAACTTAATAATGCTTGTTCTGCCTGGTGATATTCTAAAATATATTCTTTTAAAGTCTTTATAGCTATCACACGCATAATTATGCAAATATAACAATTTGTTACCAATATGGTTACAAACTAAGAAATTATAATCGCCGATAAGGTAACTATTGTTGCTCTCAAAAACCTCAACTCAACGACGGGAACGAAATCCCCTTGATTTTCCTGAACAACTCCACCGCATACAAATCTGTCATCCCCGAAACAAAGTCAAGTACGGTTTGAATTTTAGAGTAATCATCCTGGTTTTTGGTTAAAAACTGTTTGGGGATAAGTTCTACCAGCTTTTTATGATACTTGGATGTATTTTGTAGGTAAGCCGGAATAAATTCTTCCAGTATGCCGCCCATAACTTTATAACCGGCTACTTCTATCTGCACAACTGACGAATAATTGTATATCTTTTTTATCGACAAGGTTTCGATGTTTTTCATGATAGAGCGGAATGGCTCATCTATCATATCAATCAGCGATGTATTGAAATCGCCGGCAAGGATAGTTTGCTGCTGATTGTAAAACAGTTTGGAGCATTGATGTATCAGTGTATTTATTGACCGGGCACGCAAATAGCCAACTTTGGCATCGTCATCGTCAATATCATCCAAACGCGCCTTCATTTTCGGGTCGTCACACAAAGGCAACAGCAGCGTTTCAATTTCGTGGTATGACAATATTTTAAGCCGGTGGGCGTCCTCCAGATCGATAATATTGTAACAAATATCATCGGCAGCCTCCACCAGGTAAACCAGTGGATGGCGCTTATATATTAGCGGCGATTGTTGTACCTGCGCCATTTCAAGCTCGGTGGCTATCCTTTCAAAACCGGCCTGTTCTGACTGAAAGAAGCCATATTTTTTGGTATAGATGTTCGCTTTATTGCCGCCGGCTATGGCGGCACATGGATATTTGGCAATAGCTGCGATGGTGCTGTACGTTAAAGCGAAACTTCCATAACCTTTCCCGGCATATGGGTGTGTTAGTATGCGCAAGGCATTGGCATTACCTTCAAAATTGATCAGATCGGCCCATTGCTCTGCGGTAACGCCGGTTTGATAGCGGGCGCCATCGCCTTCAATAAAGTAATGAGATATGGCAGCTTCGCCCGAGTGACCAAACGCAGGGTTGCCCAGATCATGTGCAAGGCAGGCCGCCGATACGATATTACCAATTTCGCTGATGAGCGGCAGGCGGTTGTCCAAATCAGGATCTTCTGCCTTTAGCTGGTTATAATATATACGGCCTAATGATTTGCCAACACTCGCTACTTCTAAACTATGGGTAAGCCTGTTATGCACAAAAATACTTCCTGGTAAAGGAAATACCTGGGTTTTATTTTGTAACCTCCTGAAAGGCGACGAAAATATAATACGGTCATAATCCCGCTGAAACTCCGACCGGGCATCAACCTGGCTTGCAATATATTTATCCTCGTATCCCCAGCGTTTGGCCGATAGTAAAGTTTCCCAATTCATCATAAATGGTCAATACAAATCTTGTTTAGTATTCACCGGCAATATTATCCTATAAATTTCATAAACGGAAAAGAGATAAACATTTTATGGTCATAACCAATTTCAATAGCCGTTGGGCGAAGTATTACAGGTTGATAGTAACGTAGGGGCATCTGCTTTAGAGCCGCTGCCAGCCCATATTCATCAGCAATTAAGGAGCTTGTACGATGCGGAAATTGTTGGGAAGATAAGAGGATATTATTGAGAGGAGGTAATATCAAAGACTATTACCGGCGGTAATTTTACTATTTATATTGTCAAAATATTTGAGATAATTAACCAGTTCGGACCCTATCCAACTCGGTAAATCGTAAAATTCCTTAGTTTTGTAATGTAATGCTTGATAAAGCCTCTTTTTAGAAATAAAAACGTAATCAAGTTTAAGAACCAAGTCTCGTCAGCAATGGCGGGGTTTTTTTTTGTTTCTATTCTGAGCTGTCCACTGTTGCTTTTTTTTAATAAAATATCAAGATTACTACCCCCTCAACTTATCCAGTAAATCGCTCAATTGCGTAGCCTCATCTGCTGTAAGGTTATTTTCAAGTACTTCGCGGGTTTTAAATTCCTCGTCCATTTTGGCAAGAATTTCCAGGCCAAGGTCGCTTATGCGGATATCAACAGCCCGGCGGTCTTTATTATTGGTACAGCGCGAAACCAGTTCTTTTTGGATCAGCCGATCAACAATACGGCTGGCGTCAGACATTTTATCAACCATCCGTTCTTTCAATAAATTAATTGTAGCTGGTTTTGGATACTGACCTCTTAGTATCCGCAGGATATTAAACTGCTGCTGGGTTAGATTGTACTTATCAAAATGGCAACGAAAAGCATTGTTTAACCACCCGGAAGTATAAGCAATATTAATGACTACTTTATGGTAATTATCGTCAAACTTGTTACTTTGTATTTCGTCGTCTATCCGCATAATAGTATATAATGACTAAAGTACAAATATGTTTATTTAATTTTAAATTGCGGTAACCTAATCAGCTATTAGCTTTGCTGAAGCTGGTCCTCCGGGTCAATATTGCTACTATTTGTTTTTGGTTTGCCGTAGTCCCAGGGGCAGTGCAGGCATTTGTTTTTGCAGCAATAACCGCGCTTTAGGTGATACTGTTTTGTAAAAACAAAGTTACCATCTTCGTTAATATAATAGTCTATTCCTTCCTGCAACATCAGTTGAGTATTTTTACAAATATCTCATCTTTAAAATAATTTTTCAAATGCCGGCCATCGCCATGCAGGGTCCATACTTGTTTGGGCTGGGTACGGGTAATGGTTTCCAGGATATCGTTCCAGTCTACATGGTCGGATATAAAAAGGGTATCCTGGCTGTTTACCTGTAGGTTTTTCCATCCCGATGCAAACAATCGTTTTACGCCTGTAGCCCTGATGTAGCTATCAAACGTAAATGGCGGTACGATGTATACAAACTCATCCTGTGTTTTCATCAGCTTGCGGCCATAAATTTGGTATTTACCGGGGCGATACCCCATGTTTTCGTAAATGGCGTTAATGGGCATAATTTTATGATGTACAAGGATCTTTTTACGTGGGGCGTACTCGGTTATCAGGTTAATAAGCCGCTGGCTTTTGCCCAGGCCATAAGCGCCTAATAAAATATTGATTTTGATATCATTGATCTTTTTAATCTCTTCAACCGGATTGGGGTGGATAACGGCCGGATCGGCAAAGGTGCTTTCGGTTATCAGTACATCAGTTTTTACCCATTCTATAGGTTCGCAGGTAGCATCGGGTTGCAGTTTGTAGTCGCCGGTGTACAGGTAACGGGTACCCTCATACTCCATAAGTATTTGTGCCGAACCAAGCATGTGGCCGGCCGGTATAAAAGTGATTTGCACCTTGCCTATGGTGAAAGGCTGGTTAAAGGGCACAATATGAAAAACCTTAGCGGCTGTACGTTCATACCTTAACTGCATTATGGTTGCCGTGGCGCGCGTACAATACACATCGGCATTGCCGCTGATGGCATGATCGGCATGGGCATGCGTAATAACGGCGTTTTTAGCAGGCAGTTTAGGGTCGAGGTAAAAATCGCCGTACTTGCAGTAAAGGCCTTTATCATCTATAAGTACAAAATCGTCGAGTATCATTTTTAAGAGCTAAAAGCTTAAGGCGTAAAGCTAAAAGCTAATGTTTAATTCATTATAAGTTGTGGGCAAGGGCCAAATATTTTTGGTGCAGGGCAAGCACCTGCGGAATTACCAGCCGGCTATCATCATTTATAATAACGTCATCGGCCAGTTTTTTCTTTTCATCTTCGGGCATCTGGCGACCTTCGCGTTTTTTAACTTCATCAATGCTAATGCCATCGCGTTGCACTACGCGGGCTATGCGTTTATCCATTGGGGCTGTTACAATGATGGAGCGGTCGCAGGTTTTGTATGAGCCGCTCTCGAATAATATAGCCGCCTCGCGAATAATGTAGGGGGCATCTTTGGCTTTTGCCTCAAGTGCTTCAAAAGCCCTGAAAACGGCGGGGTGTACCAATGCGTTAAGTTTCTCTAATTCTGCCGGATTATTAAAAACAATAGCGGCAATATACTTGCGGTTTAATGAGCCATCTGCAAAGTAAGACCCGGCACCAAAGGTTTGCTTAATCGCTTCTATAAGTATCGTATCGGTAACCATTACCTTTTTTGCTTCGTCATCGGCATAAAAAACCGGTACGCCCAATAGCTCAAATACTTTAGCTACAGTTGTTTTGCCGCTGCCTATATTGCCTGTTAAACCTATTTTAAGCATGATGTTTTCACGTTGTTATGGCTCTTAAAACAATCAGATCAAAATACATTAACCGTGTTTTTAACCGTTGATCTTGCGCTATTTTTAGATATTCTTTTTCCTGCTCTTCTGTACTAAAAATGGTTTCGAATTCGTTTTTTGTGTAATAATGTAATGGGATAGGCTCGTTATATGAATCGACAACAATATATCTGCATCCAGTTTTGTTCTCTGGATCTATAAACCAGGATTTAATAAACTGCATTAATTCACGACTTACCGTTGTGCCTTTGTAATTAACATTAACACCAAGCCGACCTATTAAAACAGCCGGATAATTTCTGAGTGCTTTTTCTCGTGGTATTAATTTAGTTACTTTTTTTCTCCTTGAGCCAGGCAAGTCACTTGCTTTTACACTATCATTGGAGATAGTAAAGGCACATACTATTATTGTGGGATCGCTATCTAAAGTAAAACAATGGGTTTTTCCCAATAGTTCTTCATGGAATTTAAAAGCGTCATCTTTAAAAAACGAATTTAAATCTTTATGCCCGCAATCAAAGGGGCTACAGCCTTCTAAAAGAGATGGAGTATATTCTTTAAAAGAACACTTTTCAAAAAGGAAGTTTTCTTCGAAGTTGAGCAATTTATTTCTTTGCTTTACTTAGAATTTTATGCGCGATCAAAACCTCCTTAGAGAAATCGACAGTTGATTTTTTATCTAAGTTAGCATCCGCTTTGTTTATAAAAGCTTTAGCAACATCCCCTTTGAGGACAGGAACCGATTTGATTGCTATTGCCATATTTTTATTTTTTTGTAATACTAATACACAAAGATAACACTTTTATAAAAATATAAGTGCCGAAATTTATCAATCGATTATAATCTTATTTCTTGATAATAAAATCAATATTTGCCGGGCTAACCCTCACTATTTTACAAAAAAGAGGGAAGCGTGTTAACTGAACCGGCAAGGTAGAGTAGCCATGATCACGCCACAGGTCAAGATCGGCGGTGGCTTCAAAAAGGTCATCGCTCATGTCCTTATAGCGGTTTAACGATGTGGTGAATGTCACCTTTACTTTTTGCGGAAACACCTTAACGTTATCGTAATTGTGGTTGTTGATGAGCTTAACCGGGATATCCAAAGTTTTCTCGGTGAACTCATCCACCGGGATATTTACCTGTACACTTTTGGGGTATATGGTTAAATTACCTTCGGTTACGGGCTGCAAATTTATCCACTCGGTAATACTTTCATTTACACCGGTTGTTTTTATCGAATCGGTTTTCCATTCGTTTATCTTTTGGAGCCTGTCGGCAGGGCCGCTTACGGTTACATATGCAGGCTTGATTGATACATTGCCCGATATGGCAAACTGCTTTTGGTAATCAATGCCCAATAAAGCTTTTACAGGCACTTTTTTGGTAAGCCGGTTGGTAAAATCAAAATACAGGGTATCGGGGTCGATAGCGGTAATTTGCTGGTTGGGGTCTCGCTTGGAATTAATAAGTTTAAGCTGAGAACTAAGCACCACGTAATTGCGGCTTTCCAGTGGCGTTAAATCAACGGTGATGGGCTTACTGTCGGGCTTCATTTTCGAAAAAAGCATTTGCCAGCCAGTACCTTGTATGGTAATTTTTATGGTATCTGCCTGCAGCGGGTGGAAAGCCTTTTTTTGCGGTGAGTTTTTGTATACCAGCGCCTCGTTTATAATAAAAGGCAGCGGGCTTGATAGCGTGGTAAAAATCCAGGCAACAATGGCAAGGCCAAGACAGGTAAAAAATACCGATAGCCGCCGCCGTTCTGTTGTGGATAGTTTTACTATTGCCATGTTGTTAGCTTAAAGCAGAAAGCTAAAAGCAGAAAGCCAAAAAACGCATCGCATTTAGTTACTTTCCACTTTTAGCTATCATATTGCTATTTATTTTTTGCTCAGAGCTTTAAGCTTTAAGCCTTGGGCTTTATGCTTTTGTAGCTACAGCCGGTGTATTCAATGCTTTTGATGCATCTAATGATATTGCCGATTTATCGAAACGGATTTTTCCGTTTTCAACTTCAACCAGAAAAGTAGTGTCGTTAAGGTCGATGATGCGGCCATGGATGCCTGCTGTGGTTATAACCTTGTCGCCTTTTTTAAGTTCATCTACATATTTCTTTTGGTCTTTTTGTTTTTTAACCTGTGGGCGTATCATAAAAAAGTAAAACACTACAATAATTAATACCATAGGTATTAACGTGCTGTAGCTACCAAAAGCACCGCCTGCAGCGGCCTGTAAAAAAATTGTTGCTATCATTGTTTAAATTAATTGAAATTATTATTTTAAAACCTCGCCAATAAGGTGTACCATAGTTTGGGCCGGTACGGTATTGGCGGTTACGGTTATTTGTTTATCCTGCAAACCGCTTTTACCCGCGCTGTTAAAGGTAACCTTAATAATACCGCTGTCGCCTGGTTTAACAGGAGCTTTAGGCCACTCAGGAATAGTACAGCCGCAGGTAGCATGCGCCTCGCTGATAATGAGGGGCGATTTGCCTGTATTGGTGAATTGAAAATCGTAGTTAACCTTATCGCCGGTTTTTATTTTGCCAAAATCATGGCTTTCTTTTTCAAACTTCATTACCGGCGCATTAGCTGCGTTGGCAGTGGTTGCAGCCGCACTATCGGTTGTAGCCGCAGTATTGCCGGTTTTTGATTGGTTACAGGCCGATAATAGTAAGCCTGCTGCTACTAAGCTTAAAAAAAGTTTTTTCATTTTATATGGTCGGTTTGTATGTTTTAAACTATTAGAACTTTGCTTCAATTGCTAAATGAAGTTACCCGCAACTAGCAACTCAAAACCCGCAACTATTCAATCAATCCTCTGCCAATTTTTTTGATCTTGTTTTCGGCCTTAAGGTCTATCAAAATCTTGTCTAAGATACCGTTTATAAATGAATTACTCTTAGGTGTACTAAACTCCTTTGAAATTTCAAGATACTCATTAATGGTAACTTTTACGGGGATAGAGTTAAAGTTGGCAAACTCGGTAATAGCCATTTTCATCAGCAGGGTATCCATCATCGCAATACGGTCTGGCTCCCAATTGGTTGTTTTGGCAGCTATCAATTCCTGGTAAGGCTTATCAAAACGAATGCTTTTTGCAAACAGGTCAACCACAAACTCGCGGTCTTCTACCCAGTTACCGGTTATCTCGGCAAGCTGGTTTTGTTTAAAATCTTCGCTGCTGAAGTTTTTGAATGTTTTGGCAATCAAAGCTTGTAAAACATCCCTGTCTACCGGCCAAAAAATGAATTTATCCTCAAAAACTTGCTCAGCCAATGATGATTTTAAAATCACTTTCTTGAAAATAAATTTAATGATGTCTTTATCCGTTTGGATAGTATCGTCGGTTTTGGCCAGGTATTCGGCATACTCCGGCGATTTTTTTAGCGTGGTGAACAGGGTTTTAGCCAGTTCGGGTTCAAAACCCCAGTCAACCTTGTATTTTTTTGAGGCGATAAGGTAATCCCTGTTATCATTCAGGGAGAGGATAAACCTGTTGCTGACTATTTTAATATCAGCATTAAGGTCTTCGGCTGTGGGTAAATGCTTGTTGGCGCGCTCCTCTTTATCGTTTGCGGCATAATTTGCCACTTCCGATATCAACGATAACATCCAGATGTACATTTCAAAAACCTCGTCTATGCTTCCCAGCATGTTTTTTTCATACTGTTTAATGTCGGTAGTGTCTGATTGATGGAACGCATATAATGCTTGTAATACTTTTACCCGTAGGTGCCTTCTGTTTAACATGTGTAAGAACGATTTGGCGGGCCAGGTGGCCGGCGGTTTTAAACTTTAATTAATATGACGATTTTACTTTCTTAATATCCGTAATTCTTTTCTCTGCTATTTTATTTGCCGCTACGATAGTAGAAATGTTTTCCAGTTTCGAAAGCTTTAAAATATTGCGCGTTACCTCATAAATATTCTCGGTAAGCTGCATAGTGCGTTTTTTGCTAAAGCCCATTAACTCCGAATAGCAATTAATAATGCCGCCGGCATTAATAACGTAGTCGGGCGCAAATATTATATTTTTATTCAATAACATTTCGCCATGAACCGATTCATTCAGCAACTGGTTATTGGCCGATCCTGCTATGATGCTGCATTTTAACTTATTGATAGTTTGGGTATTTACAGTGCCACCCAGTGCACAAGGCGCATAAATATCGGCGTCGATATCAAAGATACTGTTGTTGGATACTGCTTCGGCACCGTATTTTTTGGCTATCTGCCCAACGCGTTCTTCCTGGATATCGCTGATATAAACTTTTACATTCTCATCGCGTAGCAGGCGTACCAGGTGCTCGCCAACGTGGCCTACACCCTGTACAATTACTGCTTTGCCCGCCAGTGTATCGGTGCCAAATTGCTCTTTAACACAGGCTTTTATCCCCATAAAAACACCCTGCGCTGCCACAGGCGAAGGATCGCCGCTGCCGCCAAGCGTTTCGGGGATACCGGTAACATGCTGGGTTTCCATGCGAATGTATTCCATATCGCGCGGGTTGGTGCCTACATCTTCAGATGTAATAAATTCGCCGTTAAGGTTTTTAATAAAGCGGCCAAATTTACGCATCAGCGCCTCGGTTTTATCCCGGCGCGAATCGCCAATGATAACCGAATAACCGCCGCCCATATTAAGCCCCGCTATGGCGCATTTATAGGTCATGCTTTTGGCCAGGCGCAATACATCATTTAATGCATCGCCCTCGGTTTTATAGCTCCACATGCGGGTGCTGCCAAAAGCAGGCCCCAGGGTGGTGTCATGAATGGCGATAATAGCTTTCAGATTGGTATCCGGATCGCTGCAAAACACCACTTTTTTATGCCCGAAAACTTCGAGCTGGCTGAAAATGGATTGCTGTGATTGTTGAACGGGCATTAGTTATACTACGG
>Ga0307507_10001160_pt1 | contig 58575 bp, 11 predicted proteins | sample 7_EM_MG_FD_207223 | JGI IMG/M metagenome (GOLD analysis project Ga0307507, IMG submission 207223) | Populus trichocarpa ectomycorrhiza microbial communities from riparian zone in the Pacific Northwest, United States - 7_EM | ecosystem: Host-associated > Plants > Roots > Unclassified | place... | reverse complement strand
CTGACCCCTGAGCAACACGTATATATACCTGCCTCGTCTCCTGTACATAGATCCTCACACGACATCGTTTGTCAATGATACACAGTCACAGTTACCTCGTTGACCCTCTGCACGTACTGTGACATTTAGGCCATAGTAAAATGGGTAAAGAAAAAGGTAGGGTATTTAGTAGAAGACCTATACCTACCGCCCCTGCAGAGAGTAGGGGAATTATAGGCCACTAATAATAATAATAAGAAGGTAAAGATCTTTATAGAAAGGTTCTTCCCCTAACTAGCCCTAGTAGACCTTAGTAATATTATAGGTAAAATACTGGTAACTTACCTATGGGTTAATAGCAATATAATAACAGAGGAAATAGCCAGAACTATTAGCCGCCTTTTAAATAATATAGCACTAGGACTACATGGAATTCTAAATAAGGCTTTAAAGACCTATAGACTACTTATAGCACCCTAGCTTACAGATATAGCTAGAGCATACTTTGCTATAGGCTACTACTTATAACTTGGTAGAGCTATAATAACGGTTATTCTATAAAAAAAAAAGGTAAAGTAGATTACTTAACCCCAGGAAGCTACCGCCCTATTGCCTTAGAAAATACTCTTAGTAAGATCTTAAAAAGGGTAATAGCGGACTATATAGTAGATACGGCTAAGGAATATACCCTACTACTATAAAGCTAAATGGGGGCAAGAAAGAACCGCTTAATACTATTAGCACTTACGCTACTTACTACTACTATTAAAACTGTATAGGCAATGCGAAGGGACTTTATAGTATTAATGCTTAGCCTAAATATTAGTAGTGCCTATAATAATATACCCTATAAGCGCCTCTTATATATCCTTAGGGTAAAGGGCTTCCTAAAATAGATTATACAGTTTATCTAAGGGTTTATAGGCTAGAAAGAAATATTACTGGTCTTTAGCGGATACTAGAGCCCCCCTATAGCAGTTGCAACAGAAATACTATAAGAATTACCCCTCTTACCTATTCTCTTCCTCTTTTTTATAAGTAACCTACTTAACTCCTTTAAGGAAGGGGCAACCTAGGGAATAGGCTTTATTAATAATATAAACCTAATTATATACGGGCTAATAGCTATTAAGAATTGCAGAATACTAGAGAGAGCCTATAATACCTATATAGAATAGGCAAGATAATATAGAGTCTAATTATTACTAGAGAAATACTAGCTAATCTATTTTATAAGAAAATATAACTAATTTATAGATCTCTAGTATGTAATTTATATTTAAGGCTTTAGGGGTTAACTAGTTTAGGGCCTAAGGGTATTAGGAGTATAGGTAGACAGCAAGCTCTAATAGAGTGTATATATAGTATAAACAGCCTATAAGGGCCAAGCACAGTATATTATATTATCTAGGATTGTTAATTCTATATAGGGCCTATACTTTTAGAAGTTATGCCTACTATATATAGCAGTTGTCCGGCTAACCATAATATATAGATCTAGTATTTAGGCCATTAAAGAAACTAAAAAAGGCCCCCTTAAATTACTCCTTAAACTACTCTAAAAGGTCTAAACAGCCTATCTCTAAAGTATAATAGGTGGATATAAGTGTACGGCTATAGCACTGCTTAAGAAGGAAGCTAATATCCCCCCCCTATAACTATATATTAAAGCCGCTGTAATATAAAGGACGCAAAATAAACGTAACTCTAATGTTATAAAGTATATTAAGACACGCCTAAATAAACTATAAAGGGACCCTATGGTGCCCTATAGGAGAATAAACTAATAACCCTAAAGTAGGGAAGATATATTAGAGAAATAGGTAAAGAAAGTAGAAGAAGAATGGTGCTATATTAGAGCCCAGGCCTATATAGAGGAGGAAGGGAGACATATAAGAGGCTAATAAAGATAATAGAGAGAGAGAGAAAGAAGCTAAAGTAAAGTATAAAAAAATGTTAGAAAACCATCTACTATAATATAATACTAGTTAGACCAACGCTAGAGAGGTAAATAGGAGTTAAAGGTATAGAGGCTAACTTAAGCAAGAGGAACCTAAGCTGTAGCATAGTTAATGCTATAGGGGGTAAATACTTAAGGGCTCTAAGAAGGCCTAATAAAGGCAGAAAATATAATAGCAACACTCTTAAGAATAGGAATAATAGGACTAAAAGATTAGCTTTACTAGGTAGGTATCCTAATAGGTAGCCTAAGACGCAAATATAGCTGGCTAAGACAGACACTAAAATATATAATACTGCTATGCCCCTTACGCACTAACTAAGAAGTAATACTCTTAGTAGCTAGTATAGAGAACTATAATACACTACTCTTAATATAAAAAGGTCTTAAGGCAGTCACCTAATGGTTTATTAGCTAAAATGTACTAGACCAATTTTGGGTTATAAAGGAAATAATAATAAAAGACAAAGGGGCAAGCAATAGGCGCCCCCTATTAACTCTATAGTAGTAGAGTAAAGTTTATAATACTAGTGCGTCTATAGGCTTATTATGGTAGCAGTGGTTCCTAAGGAGGTTAAAAAGTAAGGTAGAAAAGCACTATAGGCGACTTATAGGCGCTAAGTAGGCGAGTCCTAAAAGGCGGGGAGAAGGATTACGGAGTTTTCTTAAGTAGAGTTTTCTCCCTATATATATATAAGGAGTAGTCCGCGTGGGCCTAATAGGGATATAAATCGGACGTTAAGCAATAAATAATAATTATTATTATTATTAACTTAGTTGCTAAGTTAATAGGAGTCGCGCTATATATAGGGAAGATTATAGTTCTGGCAGAATTTAGCAGAATTTGGCGGACTGGGTAGAATTCGGCAGGTATTATAGATATTGCAAATATTGTAAATATTGGACAGTCTATTTAAGTTATTATCTTAAGTTTTTTTATCTAGAATATTACTTTGTTTCTAATGCTTTAAACACTCTACTCTCTTAAGGTTTTCGTCTCCTATCTATGCCCTTTCCTATAATACCGTATAATATACCCCTAAAAAGACTCGCTCTAGTTTATTACTTATAGCTAGAATTAAAAGAATATTAATTGCCATATACGATAACCTTGGCCAACGTTTTCTCTATTAATCTTAACATTACTATTTAAGGGCCAATATCTTACTAATATTATACAGTTCCCCATTATAATAGTCTTGGAACTTGTCCTAACTTTATAGTTAAGTATACTTCTCTAACTTTTAAGCAATCTAAGGTTATTTCTTTATATATAATAAAGAAATTAGGGGAGAAAGACCCTTTTCTTAATAGAACTTCTAAAGTCCTTTAACCTTTTTTAATATAGGCTTTACTTATTTTAGCTTCTAGTTAGCCTTAATATACTTTATATAACGGTTTAGATAAAGAATAAGGGCCATAGTATAAAAGGGTAAATCGTTTATTTTACTAGAGTACTTATTAAAGGTTTCCTACCCCTTTTTAATCTAAGAGCTAAACTCCTTATTAAAGGCATATTTAGACTACTATATAGTATTACTATCATCTAATTTAGTAGGAAGTTTACTTATAAGTACGGCTTTAAAGTACTAGATAAGAGTATCTATAGTAAAGAGTATACTATTTGTCACGGCGACTTAGGTAATTAAGACTCTAGCACTATAATACAACGAGCGCAAGCCTGTATAATTGGAATATCTATAGACTTAGATATTAAGATAAGGAGTAGAAAAAGGTTGTGGAAAGAATACGTCTATATATATGCGCCAAGATATAAGCGAATCCCCTTAACTAGGCCCTATCTAGGTTATATATATTAGTGCTATATATTACGGAGTAAGTATAAGCGGTAATAATATATAGCGAAGTAGGTATTATTAAGCTATGTATATAAACTGTATAATAAAGTTAAGACATTATATAAGGAAAGAAAGTAAGGAAATGGTAAAAAAGGTATATATTGTTAGTTTAGTTGCTTAGTTAATACATATACGGAGCAGGATAGGATTTAAGTAGCGGTCCTGGCAGAACTTAGTAGAATTTAGTAGACTTAGCAAAATATAGTAGAATGCGGCAGATTGCTGTTAGATTGCTATTAGATTGCTATTTCGCGGTTAGTCTCTTCTTGCTACGTTAGTATAAATAGATAGATATATATAAGGTATTACGGAGGTGTCCCATAACAGTACCCCCCTTTAAACTTAAGCTTCTACAAAATAAGGCTATAGTAATTTTAGGTAGAGTTTATAAAAGTCTTCTGCGGCTTATATAAGTCCTATAGAGTTAATAGGTTCCTATAAGGGCTTAGTAAAACCTCTCCATTTTATAAGGTATATATATTAGCGTTTCCATTTATTATACTTAATATTATTAACTCTTTTAATAAAGTACTTATTCTTACTATCTACTTTAACTAGTAGGGGAGGGTCCTAGATCTACCTAGGTAGGGCGATTAATATAGGGATAGTATAGTAGAGGACTAACGTATAAAATATAGGGTAGATTTTAACCGTATTAGGGAGCTTTAGTTAGTATATATAAGAAGAGACAACCCTTTTAACCTTATAAGGGCCAGCGTTCTTCTAATTAAGTTTCTTAGTAAGTCATTTTATGTTTAGATTTCTTATATTTAGCTAGATAAAGTTACTAATTTAGTATGCTAGTACTAGGGTTTAATTCTTCTTTACTATGGATTTATAAACAGATTGGGCCTATATTATTTTATTAGTAAGGAACTCTTATAGTTCTTCCATTTCTTTATAAATTTATTTACTTCTATAACTTATAAGACATAATAAGCTAGGTAAAGAATATTATTAAAGGGTTTAAAACCTATTTACAGATACTAGCCATAGTTAGCTAGAAATAGGGAGACTTTTATAGTTTCTAAGATGGAGTTATTTATAGTAAACTTGGTAAATATAAGCTAGTCTATTTAGTTATCCTATAAATATAATATATATATCCAAATATACTATTCTATTATAGCATTTACGCGTTCTATTTAACCATCCATTTTTAGGTAGTATGCTATAGATAATAGTGCTTTAATATAAAGTTAGGTTGTTAGTTTTTTCCAAAATATAGAAATAAACTGGCTACCTTTATTAGAGATAATCGTTTTAGGGAGTCTATAGAGTTTTTATATGTAGTTTAGGAACAGTTTGGCAACAGTAGGCGTTAATATATTAGGGTAGGCGATTAAGTGTTTTATTTTAGATAGTTGATCTATAACTACTATAATATTTATATAGCCTTTACTTACGGGGAGATTAATAACAAAGTTAATTAAGATATTCTTCTATTTTTAGTCCGAAACAGGTAGTGGCTTTAAAAAGCCGTTATATATCTTATACAAAGCTTTGGCTTATTAGTAGGTATAGCAGCTAGAGACGTACCTTTATATTATATTATATATATTTAGCTAGTAGTATTCTTATTAGAGCAGTTTTAAGTTTTTTTTTTAGCTTAGGTAACTAGCTACTAGTAGATTATATATATATTTAAGGAGCTTAAGCTTAAGTTTATCGTGGTTAGGTATAACTAGGCAGTTCCTATAGTATAAGCGGTCTCTATAAGCTTTATATTTACTTAAAGAAATATTTTTAAAGCATATAATACTATCTTAGATTAGCTTAAGCGTCTCTTAGATAAACTTGTTATTTAGGTATTTATTATCTATTATCTATTTAATTAGTTAATTAGTCATTTTAAGGACGTATATTATAAGCGTTACGGACGCTTTAAGTACGATGTTATAACTACTTAAAGAAGAGTTGGAGGAAGCTAGTTAGTTAATAAGGGCACGGTCCAGGATAGAACCAGTAGAGCTATATAATGAGGAATGGTAACCAAGGTTACGTAATGTAATCTATATAATCTATATAATCTATAGGACCTATAATAGAGCAGATAGAGTAGATAGAGTAATGACTTTCTTAGGAGTATAGACGTGTATTTAAAGAACCACAGTCCCTACCTAGATAGTTCCTTTTCTTATAGTAAATCTCAGAATATAATTAGAGTTAATCTATTGGCCAACCACTCCACCAGCTATTATTTGTACTTATTATATTATTAACTTCCTGTTTACCTATACAACCTAGCCTATTAGTAAGTCTACTGTAGTATTTCCTATAAGGCTTTATTATATATCTACTACCTAGTTACAGTATTAATAAAGTTAAATAATATGCCACTGAAAGTACCAGTTATAACGCCATCTATGGCAGCTATGACCTTAGGGTTAGGAGAAGACACTAGTATAAGAGATATTAATTTGCAGCTAGTTATAGTGGGTTAGTTATAGGAAATAGTTAATTAATTAACAGATAATAATTAGATACTTAAAGACGGAATTAATAGGATTAGAGCAGTTAAGGTTAAGCTACTATCTATTAAACAGTTTTTCGGAGAAAAATTAAAACTTAAAGGGTTCCTTATGTAGATGCACTTTAAGGTTATATAAGAGGGAGTAAAGTTGGCAACGCCTATAGACCAAGTGGTGTATATAGGATTGTTCTTAATAGGAAGAGCACTTAAGTAGTTTAAACCTTATCTTACCAAAATTTAAGTAAATAGAATGATAACTACTAACTAAAATATATAGTATATATTTACTAATCGGAACGGGTTCGCGGAAAGGTTAATATAGATGTTTGGTAACCTAGAGGTAATAACTACAGTGTGTAACCAACTACCGGTACTATACTAAAACAGTACTTTGTCTTATCTTATAACTCACCACCTCGTCTTTTAACATAATATGTCTCACTACTCATTTCTATTACGTTGTCTACATCGGCTATTGACGGCGTCGTCATTAGCCTATTGCCACCTACCTTATGTATATAGTACACCTGATTTCCATAGATTTACAATCAAGTCGCTCACTCAATTCTCCTATACTGCAAAGCTTACACAGTGAAATAAAGGCTTTAAAACCTGGTATAACGCACTTTAGCAATTAAGTATATAACACAGTTTTAGACACTTATAATATAGGTTAAGTGGAATAATAAGGCGCTTATAGCACAGTATAAATAAGGACTTAAGGCTAAAGTCTAGGACGCGATTATCCTAATAGAACTCTAAGAGAGTTAATAGATTAGTTAATTAAGATTAATAATAGGATCTATTAAAGGGAACAAGCTAAGAAAGGGCAAGATAGAGTTTTATAGTTGTATAAGGCGTATAGTATATAGTAACAGATGCAGAGTTATAAACTATAGAATGGTAGACTAGAGCTAATGGACCTAAGCGGTACTAAAGAATTTAAGAGGTAGAGTAAAAAACTATAGAAACCTAGAGGTTAAGGATTAAGTAATTATAGGACTAAAGAGTAAAGGCTAAACTAGGGATCTTAGTAGCAGAAGATGTTTAGGCGGACTCTATAATAAAAAGAATAGTTTAAAAAAGGAGCTTATATAAATTGTAGAAAATAAGATTATTTTGCTAGAGACTATAGAGGTAGTTAAGGTAGCTATGCAGTAAGGGGTATAAGGTTGTTAGAGTATAATAATATAGATATAGGTATATTACGCGGGATTAAGGAGTGTTTAATTAAACACTTTACATTTTATTATAATAACGCATACTAAATTTATAAAGACGCCAAGTATGGCGTAAGCTATTAGCTATAGGAGCTAGAGTTAAGGGAACTTAAAGAAACTATAGAGTTAGATAAAGAATAAGATCGACTCTATAAGCTAGATTAAGATATTATAGCCATATATAGATAAAGATTAGCAGTTATAATAATGGAGTTAGAGTACTTATTAATTAATAGTAATAAGGAAGAAAAAGAGGCTGACTAGGGGCGCTTAAACCTTAATAACGCAATTAAAGCAGAGACTAAGACCACTACTAAATATAGTTTAGTAACGGGTATTATAACACCGTTGGATACAGCATCTATTACTTTATAAGACGGAAGGAGTAATATCTAAAGATAATTAAGCAAGCAGATAACTACTAGTGCTAGCTTACCACTTAATAAAGGCAAAAGGCCATAGGCTTAAGATTCTTAAGATAAGATAAAATATACCTAAGAACCTATAACGGACAAAAACTAATAGGAAAGGGCAATAGCTTAGTTTAAAGACAAACGAATAAGTATAGGATGGCAGTTCCTAAGGAACTAAGATTTTAAAGAATAAATAAGGTCTATAGCAATTCTAGGGGAACATAGTATTTCGCTTAAAGGTTAAAAAGTTAATATAGAGATTAAGAAGTAAGATAACTGTCGGAATAGTCACGTGTGGCACTAGGCCACACCAAGCGAAGCGAAGCGAGGCGAAGGGGCCTTAAGCCCCTTCTCTCTTGCATAGCTTTAAGAATCAATCAACTATTATCATATTAACCAGCAAAGACTGTTTAACTACGATTCTGGCCTACTTAAGTAGGTATCCCTGGTGATACCAACACTAATTAATAGTTGTTAATTATTAACTATAAAATAGCAAGGAATCTGTCTAGAAGAGGCTGAACTATAAATGTTAGGATTACATCCCCACCCCTTTACAGGAACACGCTAGAGGAAACTGGTAAAGTAACTTTAAAGGCTCCTAAAGGAAGCTAGTATATACCTTTAGTAAGTATTAAAGAAGCTACGTAAGATTTCCAAGGACTTATACAGAATTAGCGAGCTAAGAACCTCTCCCTCTGTCTAACCCTCTGAGTCGCGTCCATTACGCAGAACAACAACGTTTATAAGGACTTGAGTAAAATTGGTAAGCTAAGAACCTCTCCCTCTACTAACGCTCTGTGTCTCTATTAAGAATGTTATTATAATAACCTTAACCTTACCTTTAACCCTTTAACAATCTACCTACAAACCCAACCTTATATTACTTTTAACTAAGTCAACCTCTTTTAAACTAGTTAATTCCTAAATTAATATATTACTGTAAGAGAAATACACCTACAACAAGGAGAAATAGGGAGAATCATTTAATCTTACGAACTAAGATAACCTTAATACAGAAATAGTAAATGGATACATTATATACTACATCTAGTACTACTAAGAGGAGAAATTTAAGGAACGAATCCTATGGGAATACTTTTAAGAAGATTTTAAAGGATGGACAAAGGATATCTTCAATCTTAGTTATAAGAATTTAGTCCAAATATTATAAGATTATTTGCGATTATATAGATGCTATATAGGCAGGGATAGGAGAACCCTTCCTATAAACTTATAAATTGCTATTAAGGAAGAAGAGTACTATAAATGGACTAAAGAAGAAATTGATCAATAGCTTAGAGAAGGTGGCGAGTTCTATTTATAGTGGAATCCTATAACTCATAAATCGCAAGCACTAAGATTAGTAGTAACATCAATACCTCAGACCACTCTTATAACACCTTAAGCTACTTCTACTACACCAGCAGCAGCAGAGCAGCATTAATAAGATTAACATAAGATTAACACACCTACCCTCCTCTACCGCCATTACAGCTAAATACACCTATGCTATAGAAACTATCTATATTATATAACCCACCTACATTAACAAACCTGTCTAGATTGCCACCACCGCTATAACTGCCCGCAATTGTAATATAGACATTGCCTACTATATCTATACTACCAACCCCACTTATACCACCAACTAATTAAGTATTATAAAATCTGCCTGCACTACCATGTAATAAATAAGCTTAACTACCTTACCAGCACTACCCTAAATAGAATATGTAGAACTAATAACAACCCCAGACTACTTTAACCAAACTGCTTATAGACTTGATAAAGTTTTATACCAATAATACTAAGAAGTATAGAGGAGAAGTATATAACATTCTTAATGCTAAGCTGTAAGTATTCTATAATTGCTGTATTATAGTTAGAGTGCCAAAGGAATAATATTATATAGCATTTCTAATTATGCTTAAGGATTGGGCAAGTGACTTTTACTATAACATAATCACAGGAAGATTGTATAACTTTATTATAATAGTACAAATGGTAAAGACACATTTTAAGACTAAGGAAAACCATTAGCTGTATATATCGGAATGGAGAGAGACTATATATTAGCGAATTATTAACGCTAACTTAGAAAAATCACGACTTAAGTGTCTTTAAATGCTCTTCGACAAACTTTAAAAGATCTAATATAGATTATTAGAAGAATACTAAAGAGAATATAGTCTTTGGGATTAAGTTATTAGTGCCTATAGAGGCGTTAATAAGTGCAGTCTTGCATTATATAACCCAGCCATTACATTTAAGGGCGTGTGCGCTTAGTTATAATCAGTAGTAGGTACGGCAGTACGTGCCTAAGAGATATAACAATACTATACGCAAACTGTTCCTCAGAAGCAAGACAATTAAAGCAACACCAAGCAGTACGACCAGAATTGGACCAATTGTACGTATAGAGGACCCTAAAGAGGCTCCTGGCGGGGATCACGTCTATATAGAGGAGGATACCGTAGTAGAGGAAACTACTATAGTGGATATTGCAACTACTAACTACCCTATTAGAAGCAATGCTATATCTGCAATAAACTTAGATACTAGTTAAGCAAATATATAGTAGAAGAGAGACAACAAGCATATACTAAGTATTAATAACATGCCCAATATATAGGAGAACAGGAAGTTATATTGGCCTAGTATTACAGCTTCCTTGCTATATAGGAAGGAGTAGAAGATCTTTTAGATAATAATGCAGGAGAAGCAGACCATATAATAATAAGTATAAAAATTAATAAGGAATATAATACATATTTTACAGAATTTAGAGAAGTCAACGGTACCCAGACTATAGCTATCTTAAACAACTAGTCCGCCTAGCACGCTGTCACTAGCAAGGATATCTTTAAGGCATCACCGCTACAGTTGCTAGAGACCTTAGTATTTATATTTAAGGACCGATATTCGTCAGAAGTCTTCTAGGGCATTATGCCAGATAGCAGAGCTACAGGTGTATTAACTGCTGGTTAACCTTAGTTCTAAGCATTATAAAAGCTTAATACTAGTATCTAACTTAATACTACCACAGCTGGAGCTTACAAGATCCAATTTAGTAAAGGTACTACATTGTCCTAAGGCACTATCCAAGTTCCTACCCCACTAGGCACTATTACCTTCCATATTATCCTAGCAAATATACTATTCTTGTTTTGTATCTAAGATATAGATAAAATAGGTGTTAAACTGGACAATCTTTAAAATGTTCTAATCCAAGGTAATAAGATTATCCCAGTTATACGAAAATGGGGCTATCTATAGATATTGCTCTACTAACCAGAATACAGTATTGCTTAGAGTTACTTAACTAAAGCTAAATTGCGTTAATTGCATAAATAATTTGGTTATCTATTAGTTTAATAACTAACTAAGGTTCTTTAATAAGCTGGATATGAAGTAAATTTAGAAGCTGTTAAATACCTTATAAAATACTATTACCATTGCCAGATGTATACAAAATCGCCTAGTAGATTTAAGTTTACCTTAAAAGATAACTACAAATTCAATTATACAGTTATTATTAATGTTATATACTTAGATGGCAAGCCAGTTCTGCAAGTAGTAGACTCTTTAACATTATTCCAAGCCGCTAAGTTCTTAAAGGACATATTTACAAAGACTGCTTGGGATATACTACAAATGTACTAGATTAACACTTACTAAGGACTACCAGATTACTTGGTTTATAACACAGGAAGGAACTTCTTATTAACTAAATTTAGACAATATACTAAGTTAATAGTAATTAAAATCAAGGAAGTTCCTGTAGAAGCCCATAACAGTATAGGAAAGGTTAAGAGATATTATACTCCATTATAACAAGCTTACAAAATTATCTAAGATAAGCTTATAGATAAACAGGTTAATAAGGAAATAAGTTTACAGATGGCTGTAAAGGCTATTAACAATTCAGCTAGACCAGATGGAATTGTTCCCACTCTTTTAGTCTTTAGGGCATATCCACAAATAACTAAAATAGATGCTCTATCACTATCTGTTACTAAAAGAGCTAAAGCAATCCGTGCAGCTACTAAGGAAGTTTATTATCTCTAAGCAGAGCGCCAGGTTAAAGATACACTTACTATAAAAAATGGCCTAAATACTATATCTACGCTAAGTTTACTAATTCTCTCAGAAGTATATGTCTGGCGTGAGAAAGACGGTTAGAATGGACTGTATAAGCTATTAGCAATCAACGGCAAGATATATATAATTAATATACCGCATAGACCAACCAATTTCCGATTAACTGTTGTTAAGCTATACTATGCAAAAGAGGAAATACCGGACGTTCCTAAACAGAAGGATTAAGCCAACCAATCCAATAATAAGAAGGAACTAAATAAGCAAACTAAACCAGTTAACCCAGAACTAAGCATATAACGTGGTTAAGGACGACCAAAAGGATTACGTAATAAAGACGTATCTAATAAAGAAATTGTTACCCATCAGAGCACCTATTACTATTTTACTAATAAGGACAACTTTAACTAAGCCTTCCTTAGTAATATTAAGGAGATTAATACCCAAATAACCTTAATAACTTTTATAACAAGCAAGGAGCAAGCTAATATAGCACTTATATTAAAGCTACAGAAAGAGGGTAAAATCACCACTCCTAGAGCACTATTTAAAGCTTTAATAAAATAGGAAGTTAATGGATTAACTAGATAAGGAGTCTTTAACTTTATCTAATAGGACCCTATTAAGTATGCTAGTGTTAAGATTTTTAACTTAAGAATTATCTATAAAGTCAAGGGTAAAGCTACGGATACCCTATACAAAAAATCCAGACTTATTATCTAAGTATATAATAATAACGGAAAGGAAATAATTCTTACGCAATCCCTAACTATCCAGAGAGCTAGCCAACAAGTCATTATGGCACTAGCACCATTTTTATTTCAACTTCTAGACAAGAAGATCCAGATATAGCTATATAATGTCACTTAAGCTTATACCCAATTAACGACTTTTATTTAATAACTAATTCTTACAAATCTTCTAAAGGAAATTATCTATATATATCCACTAAATACCATTATAGTTGTTCTAAAGCCATTATATGGAATTCCCAAAGCTGGAACCTATTGGTGGGCTATATATTATAAGCATTATAAGGAAAAGCTATCTATAACTATATCTACCTACAACCCCTGCTTCCTAATCACAACTAAAGAGGTATTTAGTCTTATAGGAATATAAACTAATAACATACTTATCTTGGTATTAGAAGAATTCTTAGTCTTGGAGGATAATAAGCTTAGTAAAACTAAGTTTCTTATAAGGCCTAAGGAAGCCCTGGCACCGGAAACCCTATTAATCTTTAATAGATATATCCTAATACAATATAAGGATATTATCTAGTTGCGCCAAAAAGAATAGGCAAAGAAACTTAAGCTTATAGATGCTAAGTATCTTAATTTTAAGAATAACTACAGAGAGTAACGGGCTTGTGGAGCCTATATTGCAACCATCTGTTAACTAAAGGCTGTATTTAACCTCTTAGTTACTGCCTAATACTAGAATCTAACCGAAGCTGATATTACTGCTTTAAATAAGAGACTTATATGGCAGATAAAGCATATAGATTGAGGTATTAACTACATTGCCCTTAACCTATCTACAGCAAAGCTCTTTGTCTTTATTAATAGATTATTTATAAATAATAAAGATTTTAGTTCCTAAATTAGATATAAAATTATTATTGTAAATAAGACTAAGATAATAGAGGAGGAATTCCAGATTAAGGGAAACTTAATCTATTATAGCTTAACCAAGAGCAAGTGAGTAACTAGGAGCGTCCTAGCATTAGAGATCTACAGCATAATAGGAAGAGTGGATATAGCGATTGTCATTAATACCACTCTTAAGATAATTACAGATCAACTTAGTCTCTCCCAAATCCCAACCATTATCTATACTAACTCTTACTTACTCTGGGAATGCCTTATTAAGCTTAAAACCACTAAAAAAAAGCATCTAATAATCGACATTATAGCCCTTTGTTAATTATATAAGTAAAGAGAACTACTAGAGATCCGCTAGATTAATGGCCAAGACAACCTAGTAGACGCTATAACTAAGTCTAACCCTAACAAGACATTAGAAAAGTTCTTAGATACTAACTGCCTTAAGGTATAAATAGAAGGATAGGTAAAGAGGGAAGAAAAGTCTACCCAGTTCTAGGCAAGAATTTAGCAGAATTCAATTAACCTAGCAGAACTTGGCAAAAGTTAATTAAGTTAGCAGAATTCGGCAGAAGTTAATTAAGTTAGTAGAATTCGGCAGAAGTCGATTAAGTTAGCAGAATTTAGCAGAATTTAATTAAGTTGGCAGAACTTGGCAGAATTTATCTATTAAGTTCTTGTCTTAGGCTACAAAAGAAAGAACTGCCTGTGTTGGAATAGTTATATATAGCACTAGGCCACACCAAGCAAAGCAAAGCAAGGCGAAGGGGCCTTAAGTCCCTTCTCCCTTGCATAGCTTTAAGAATTAATTAACTATCATCGTATTAACCAGTAAAGACTGTTTAACTACGATTCTGGCCTACTTAAGTAGGTATCCCTGGTGATACCAACAATAACTTTAAGGATCCCTTTAGAAGAAGAAAACCAAAAGAAAGTATAGATAAGTTTAGGCAATAAATTATTATATAGCAAGAACAGAAGCTAGACTAGAGATTAGCTATATATAACGGACTAGCCTAGTTATAGTAGGAATATCTTGGTGAAACACTCGATAGATAAATTCTAATACTTTGACTAAATTCTGCTAAATTCTACTAGCTTAATTAACTTCTACTATATTCTGCTAGATTAATTAAATTCTACCAAAGTCCGTTAAAGACTGCGTGCGTATATACGCACGTATTAACCACTAAAGACCCCTAAGTATTTAATTATATAATTCTCTTGTTATTCCTTTCTCTTCTTTATGCAATATTTTATATTTAGCAAGAGCTATATACCCTTAGATTAGATAGAATTTATATTATTCCTTTAAATCTTCCCTAAAGCCCCTTTGCGCCCTTATATTATATTATATTAAAACAACTACTATTAAAATAGCAAATGAACCCAAATCCCTTTTAATAACTATAAGTATTATAACCCTAGTTAGGGAACAGTTAACCATAATGCAACAGTTCTTTAAGGACGCCTTAGCTTAGCAGCGGGCTGAACTAGAAGCCTAGTGCTAGTAATTAATGGAAGCACTCTATAAAGAACTTCGTAATGTTAAGGCACTTATATTAATAATATTTATTTATTGCTTAACGTCTAATTTGGATCCCTATTAGGCCCACGCAGACTACTCCTTATATATATATAGGGAGAAAACTCTACTTAAGAAAACCCCGTAATCCTTCTCCCCGCCTTTTAGGACTTGCCTACTTAGCGCCTATAAGTCGCCTATAGTGCTTTTCTACCTTACTTTTTAACCTTTTTAGGAACCACTGCTGCCATGACAAGCCTACGGACGCGCTAGTATTATAAACTTTACTCTACTACTATAGAGTTAATAGGGGGCGCCTATTACTCGCCCCTTTATCTTCTATTACCATTTCCTTTGCAACCTAAAATTGGTTTAGCACATTTTGGCTAATAAGCCATTGGGTAACCGCCTTAAGACCTTTTTATATTAAGAGTAGTATGTTATAGTTCTCTATACTAGCTACTAAGAGCATTACTTCTTAGTTAGTGTATAAGGGGCATAGCAGTATTATATTTTTTAGTATCTGTCTTAGCCAGCCATATTTGCATCTTAGGCTACCTACTAGGACACCTACCTAGTAAAGCCAATCTTTTAGTCCTATTATTCCTATTCTTAAGAGTGTTACTATTATATTTTCTACCTTTATTAGGCCTTCTTAGAGCCCTTAAGTATTTACCCCCTATAGCGTTAACTATGCTACAGCTTAGGTTCCTCTTGTTTAAGTTAGCCTCTATACCTTTAACTCCTATTTACCTCTCTAGTATTAGTCCAACCAGTATTATATTGCGGTAAATAGTTTTCTAGCATTTTTTTATACTCTACTTTAGCTCCTTTCTCTCTCTCTCTATTATCTTTACTAGTCTTTTACACGTCTCCCTTCCTCCTCTATATAGGCCTAGGCCCTAATATAACACTATTTTTCTTCTACTTTCTTTACCTGTTTCTCTAATATATCTTCCCTACTTTAGGGTTATTGTTTATTCTCCTATAGGGCACCCTAGGGTCCCTCTATAGTTTATTTAGGCATGTCTTAATATACTTTATAACATTAGAGTTACGTTTATTTTACGCCCTTTGCATTATAGCGGCTTTAATATATAGTTATAGGAGGGGAATATTAGCTTCCTTCTTAAGCAGTGCTATAGCCGTACACTTATACCCGCCTATTATACTCTAAAGGCAGGCTATTTAGACCTTTTAGAGTAGTTTAAGGAGTAATTTAGGGGGGCCTTTTTTAGTTTCTCCAATGGCCTAAATACTAGATCTATATATTATGGTTAGCCAGATAACTGCTATATATAGTAGACGTAACTTCTAAAAGCATAGGCACTATATAGAATTAACAATCCTGGATAATATAATATACTATACTTAGCCTTTATAGGCCGCTTATGCCATATATACGCTCCACTAAAGCTTACTATCTAACTATACTCCTAATACCCTTAGGCCCTAAACTAGTTAACCCCTAAAGCCTTAAATATAAATTATATACTAAAGATCTATAGATTGGTTGCGTTTTCTTATAAAATAGATTAGCTAGTATTTCTCTAGTAAAAATTAGACTTTATATTATCTTGCCTATTTTATATAGGTATTATAGGCTCTCTCTAGTACTCTATAATTCTTTATAGTTATTGGCCTATATATAATTAGGTTTATATTATTAATAAAGCCTATTCCCTAGGTTGTCCCTTCCTTAAGGAGTTAAGTAGGTTACTTATAAAGAAGAGAAAGAGAAAGGGTAAAAGGGGTAATCCTTATAGTATTCCTATTACAGCTACTATAGGGGGGCTCTAGTATCCGCTAAAGACTAATAATATTTCTTTCTAGCCTATAAACCCTTAGATAAACTATATAATCATTCTAGGAAGCCCTTTACCCTAAGGATATATAGGAGGCGCTTATAGGGTATGTTATTATAGGCACTACTAATATTTAGGCTAAGTATTAATACTATAAAGTCCCTTTATATTACCTATACGGTTTTAATAGTAACAGTAAGTAGCGTAAGTACTAATAGTATTAAGCAGTTCTTTCTTACCTCTATTTGGCTTTATAGTAGTAAGGCGTATTCCTTAGCTATATCTACTATATAGTCTACTATTACCCTTTCTAAGATCTTGCTAAGAGTGTTTTCTAAGGCAATAAGGCGGTAGCTTCCTAGGGTTAAGTAATCTACTTTACCTTCTTTTTATAGAACAACCATTATTATAGCTCTACTAAGTTGTAGGTAGTAGCCTATAGCAAAGCATACTCTGGCCACATCTATAAGCTAGGGTGCTATAAGTGGTCTATAGGTCTTTAAAGCCTTATTTAGAATTCCATGTAGTCCTAGTGCTATATTATTTAAAAGGCGGCTAATAGTTCTAGCCATTTTCTCTATTATTATATCGCTGTTAACCTATAGGTAAGTTACTGGTATTTTACCTATAATATTACTAAGGTCTACTAGGGCTAGATAAGGGAAGAACCTTTCTATAAGGATCTTTGCCTTCTTATTATTGTTATTAGTAGCCTATAATTCCCCTACTCTCTATAGGGGTAGTAGATATAGATCTTCTATTAAACACCCTACCTTTTTCTTTACCCATTTTACTATAGCCTAAAGGCCCTTATTATAGGGGAGGCTTAGGTTAAAAGTATACTTATTTATAAACCGTCTCTAGTTATTTCTTACTTTTTTTAGGGTATTCTTTAACTAGTTTTTTATATCTTTATATTATCTCTTATCTTTAGGGTTATAGCTACTTATATATTTCCTTTTTACTTATTATTGGCTAGTAATAAAAACTGTATATTATGCGGACTATATATATCGCGTATAGAGGCCCAGTTTTAAGACTAGGCAGTGCTCCTCTAGCCCGTTTTTAATTACTACCTAAATCCTTTCTAGTCTTTAGTTAATTTCCTTAGGGGTAGCTACTAAGCCTTGCTTATTTAGTATTAGGTGGATTTCTTCTAGGTCTTAAAGTTATTATTTAACTATATTAAGGAAACTATCTGTCTTAAGCTTCCTTATTATATATCTTTTACTATTTAGTTATACCTTAATATCTAGATCTAGCTATATCTAAATAGGGATATAATCTAAGGCAAGTTGTAACGGAACCTTGTAGCAGGAACTACGGTGGGTCCTATTATTGGGCTGGGTATGTAGGTAAGAACAGTTCAACAATATAATAATAACTGGTGGAGTAGTTGCCCAATAGATTAACTCCAATTATATTCTAAGATTTACTACGAAGAGAGAACTATCTAGGTAGGGACTATGGTCCTTTAAATATATAACTATACGCTTAAGAAATCCCTTTGCTCTATTAATCTATTAATCCGTTAATCTGTTAACCTGCTTATAGATCCCACGTTTTCCTAATCCTATAGATTATAGATCTAACTATATAACCTTAGTTACCATTCCTCATCACATAGTTCCACCGGCTCTATCCTAGACCGTGCCTATATTAACCAACTAGCTTCTTCCAACTCCTCTCCAAGTAGTTATAATATCGTACTTAAGCTATCCGTAACACTATCTCCCTCCTCTTTATCTTTGTCCTTAAAGATTCCTAATATCTCCAAATTATTTACTAGAGGTATAATGTCCATTTAATTAATTTAGTTAATATCCTTACTTATTATACCTAAAGCATCTTTATCCTTATCTACCGATCGTTGTAATTGTGTAGTACTTAAGATTCTTTTTCTGGGTAAGGCCATGCCTTCCTATTCTCGTTGCGCAGATAAGAAATTGGTATGCGTTGCAATTGCGGCTCCCTTTAGTCGCCAACCATCCTCTTATGCCGAATGTACTAAATCAAACATGCGGTCTTCCTACGATGTTAGATTGGTTTCTAATGCTAAGTATACGCGTCCTATAACTTTTAATAGTCTTTGCATTTCCTAAGTAATTTGTTATAGGGTCTTATATTTAATCTAAGGCCGAAAAGCTTAAGAGCTTGCTTATGGCCACTTATAATAAACTCTATTATTCTACTAAGAAATTAGCCCTGTTACTAGAGGCTTAATACTATGCGTTAGAAGCGTCTGCTTACGCGTTTAAACTCTATTAGACTACCTTCGCTCAGCTAACCCATCTTAAAAAGGTGCGTAAGAAGGTATACTCTAAGGAGTTTCGCCTAGTTAAGCAGGGTCTCCATAAGCTAGAAGCGGAGAAGGCTAAGGCGGACTCGCGTTTACTAGCGGGGGAAATAACTCCAAGTAGCTTAGCAGGTACTCCTCTTGGGTCCCCTTTAGGTAACTTGTTCTTTAGCAATCCCCTTTTAATACTCCCTAACCTGCTTTCTTTTAATACTCTTTTACCTTTCCTATAGCATTCTTTAGGTTACTTAGTGGTTCCTAAATAGTCTTACTATAGCCTATTTACTTTACTTTATACTATATTTCGTTATCTATATCCTTATAACTAATAATTTTTAAAACTTGCCACTTATCTTCCTCTTGCCCTCTGTACGTGTCTACCTTATAAACTAGTGGTTTAATGTTTCCGTGTGCTAGTTCTAGCATTGCAATATATTATATAGGGTAGATCTTTATTTTAGCTAGTAGGTTTAACTTATATATAACTAATAAAATTCTCTGCTTAATTTTAAAAGGTCCTAGTCTAACATAGTCTAACTTTTTGCTTAGTTGTCAACTCTTAAAATTTTTATATAGTAGCCACACTTTATCTCCCTCCTTAAGATCTGGTCCCTTAGATCTCTTAGTATTATAGTACCTTTTTATCCTTTACTATACTAGTTTAGCTATTTCTGTAAGGTCTATATAAAGATTTATTAACGTCTCTATTCTTTATTTAGCTGTGCTACTTGTTTTCTTTGCTTAACATAGCGACAACAATGTTCTTGGCTTATATCTATAGTTTGCCTTAAATAGTAATGTTCCCATTCCTTCTTATAGTGTTACATTATACGCAAACTGTATAACTGGTAATAACGGTACCCAATTATTCTATACATGATTAATATAATGCCTTAGATACTATTTTAGTGTCTAGTTTAGCCTTTCTGTCTATCCGTCCGTCTGCGGATAATATACTGTAGAGGTTACTGCGCGAACTCCTTATTCTACCAGAAATACTTCCCAAAATACTGCTATAAATCTTAGATCTCTGTCCGATATAATCTTATCTAGTGCTCTATATCTTGCAAACACTTCCCTTATATAGATTCTAGCGACATCTTCTACTAATATCTCTTTAGTGCATACTATAAAGTATCCCTACTTTATAAGCTTATCTACTATTACTAAAATCGCGTTATGATCTTGTCCTATAATAGGATCTCTTAACTTTGGTAACTTAATAATAAAGTCCTATAATATAACCTCCCATAGTCTTTCTAGTGTTTTAATAGGTTGTAGCCCTCCATACGGCTTATGCCTTGTTGGTTTGTTTCTTTAGTAATCTAGGTACTCTTTTATAACTTGTCTTACTAACCCTCAGATTCCTTAAATAATATACTCCTCTTAAAGTCTTAATACTAAGCCTATAGCTCCATTGTGTCCTTATATTATTCCTTTGTAAAACTCTTTTATAAACTCCTCTGCAATTAACCCTAGAATATAAGTAGCTTCTCTGTTCTTATATTACTCTAAGTCTAGATCCTCTACCTATGCTTCTTAGATCTTCTGCATTTAATTACTTTCTAGTAATTTATAGATCTAACTTTTCTTAGTTACTATAATCTTTAGATAATTATACCTAATTAATCCGTCTTAATCCTTTCGCAACAAAGCTCCTAATAGCTTTTTGTTATTCTGTAGTTTAGCCTTTCTACTTAGAGCGTCTGCTCGTGCATTATCTATACCTTTAGTATACTGAATTTCAAAATGGTATTCTATAAGCATTTCCGCCTATCTAACCTATCTTTGGTTGAGTTCCTTTGTTATTAGGAATCCTATAAGGTTCTTATAGTCCGTCTTAACTATAAATGGTTTCTCTATGCCTTGTAAGAATGCTCTCTATTCCTTAAGTGCTGTAACTATACCTAACAACTCCTTGTTATAGATGTCGTAGTTTAACTCTAGTGGTGTCATCTTTCAACTATAGTATGCTACTAGATGCCATGCGTCCTGGTGCTTCTATAGTAAACATACTCCTAATGCGAAGTCTAATACATCTGTCTTAACAACCGTGTCTAACTTTGGTTAATAGATCTTAAGGACTAGTTCCTAGGTAAATATCTCCTTAAGTTCTTAGAATAGGTTCTTTTACTTACTACCCTAAACCTATAGTTTCTCTTTCTTTATTAACCTTATAAATGGCTTAATGCTTTTTAACTATTATACTATAAACCTCCTATAGTAGTTGCAAAACCCTAGAAACGACCTTAACTATATAATATTCTCTAGTTCTTACTAACTTACTATAGCTTTGACTTTCTTTGGGTCTATGCTGATTTTTCCTGGTTTAATAATAAATCCTATAAAATTGGTCTTCCTTATAAAGAACTCGCATTTCTTAATTGCTACTAGCATTTGTTTTTCCTGTAGTCTCTTTAAGACCTATTTAATATGTTCTCTATATTCTTCCTTATTCTCTAAGTAGATGATAATATTATTAAGATATACCATAATAAACTTATCTAGGTGTTCTCCTAATACACTATTAATTTGCTTCTGGAATATTACTAGTATATTTATAAGCCCAAATTATATAACTAATAGTTTATATAGTCCTTTCTTTAACCTAAAAGCTGCTTTTTATTTATTGCCTTCCTTGATCCTAATCTAATGGTACACCCACCTTAGATCTATCTTTATAAAGATTTACACATTACCTATCCTATCTTAGATTTCGCTAATTAAGGGTAAAGGATACCTATCCTTCCTAGTAATACTGTTTAACTATCTATAGTCTATACACATCCTAAGTTTTCCGTTTTTCTTTAGGATGAATAATACTGGATATCCTACTAATAACTGCGATAGTTTAATATATCCCTTTTATAAGTTCTTTTAAACAAACTCCTTAAGTGCTACTAACTCGGTTTTAGTAAGCTTATAGATTGGAAAGAACTTTAGACTTATTCCTTCTTCTAACTCTATCTTATGGTCCCATGCTGTATACTCTAACAGCTTTTCACTTTCTGGTAACCATAACTTTTTGCTATACTTATAGTATCTCTTTAGTATATAACTTAAGCCTTACTTAGTCTCTTTATACGTTGCTCCTACTTGGTACTATACCAACTTGGTTTGCTGTTATATCTTATATTATTAAGTATCTCTAATATTAACCTAACCTATAACCTAATTAACCTTTAGATTATATTTCTATAACTAAGGTATTCCTAGTATTGCCTCGTCCTGTCCCAACGGTAGAATATTAAAAGACATTCTAACTAGTCTCCCTTTAATAGTTAACTAAATAGGTCCTGTTTTAAGATTAATAATACCTCCTCTATAGGCTATTTAATCTCCTAAAACCGTTGTAAATAGATATAGGTGTTCCTTTTATCTATATAGTAACCCTATTCTTTCTACTGTTATTAGTAATATGTGGTTCCTTATTACTCCACTATCTATTAACGCTTTAAACTGCTAATCTTGCTACTTAATTTATAAATTTAGGTGTTATTCTTTAAGGGTCTAAGGCTCTAATACTGGTTCCCTCTAGTTCCGTACGCCTCCCCTTTTCCCAACTATTAGCTACTTAATCCTACTTATACTTAGTCCAACTTTAGCCAATACTTAGTTTATTTTTTATCCTCTATATACTATAGATAAGTATTTTCTGGGCACTCCTACCACTGTTATCCATCTAGGCATTCTTCTATAAGGAATCTTCCTGGTTAAAGTATTAGGTCCCCTTAACTCTATACTTCCACTAGGTGCTATCTATGTATATACTTAGCGTCCCTAAACCGCTTTTCTTCTGGTGCCCAATATATCCTTAATAGGTACTTCCGGTTCTCGTCTTTTAGTGCTCTATATATGTTATATATATCATCCACACAAGCTATCCACAATAGTGTATAATACGCTAAGTGACTTAGGTCTACTCTTAGCTTATCTTCGCTCTTAAGTTTAAACCTCTATCTAGCTAATCTAACTATCGGTCTTTCTTCTATAGGTATAAAGATTTATTATTCACTTCTCTAGTCCCTAGATCCTTCTTCTAGGTTCCTTAACATTATAATTAACACTCCTTTAATGTAATTTATGCGCTTTTCTATAATAGGTTAGTCTTGGACAACTTTCTTATCTAGCTATATATAGAAATCTACCTATTCGTTGTTACTTCTTTACCTATACCACTTTCCGTATAACTAGTTTAGTGTGTATAGTTTGTCTATTAGAAAGTACCTTATTATCGCTGCATTATAATATTCCTTAGTGTGTCTTTCTTTAAACCTGGTTGGAATTCCTAGATCCTCTTCTTATTCTAGTTTATTTAACTACTTTACTCTAAGCGTCCCTGCCTTAGGCCTATTAGTAATTCTTTATACGGGTGCTCTATCCCTTATATAACCTAGCATAGCTAACCTCTTGTTTAGCTTTTGCTCTTACTATGTAATAATTCTGTATCTAAACTTATCTATAGTTTCTTATTTTCTGCGTCTTATAGCTAGATTTTCGAAGTTGTCTTGCTTCCTAATCTTAGTATTAACTTTCAATCTTTAGGTTAAACACTATATTTACCTAGAACTATTATAGTCCTTATTTATTTTTTAAAATCTTGGCTACCTAATAATGTCCTTACTTGTTCTCCAAACTCTTAGTTCTTAAACTTGCGTCTTATACTTATTTATTTATTACTAAACTAAGTCGCTACTCTTTCCTATTGGTTTTTGTCCGTTATGGGCTCTTAAGCTGTCTTTATCGCGTCTTATAAGTCTAGAGCCTTCCTTATCTCGTCTTAAGAGTCTTAGACCTATAGCCTTTTGCCTTTATTAAGTAATAAGCTAACACTAGCAGTTATCTACTTACTTAGTTTCTTCTAAACGTTACTCCTTTCATCTTATAAAGCGATGGAAATTATATCTAACGGTGTTATAATACCCGTTACTAAACCTTGCTCTATAGTAGTTTTAGTCTCTACTTCTATTTCAACTTCTCTAAGGTCTGCATGCTCCTAGTAAGCTGCCTTTATTACTTTATTATTGGTAAATGCTTCGCCTATATTAAACTCATCGTCTTTAATATCCGATCTATAAGCTAGTTCGTTGGTTCCTTTAAACTTAGATAATAATAGTTCCTACAGCTAATAGCTTACGCTATACTTAGCGTCCTTATAAATTTAGCATGCGTTGTTATAACAAAACGTAAAACTATTAATTAAACAATCTTTTATTCCTTATAGTGCACTATCGTCCCTCTATACGTATATGCTGTCTGCTGGTCTTATTCCCTTTACTATATAATTACTCTAACCACCTCTATAGTCTCTGGCAAAATAACCCTATTTTCTATAATTTATGCAAGCTCTATCTTTAAACCACTAGCTTTGCTATAGAGTCCGCCTAAACATCTTCTACTACTAAGATCCCTGGTTTGGCCTCTGCTCTGGGGTTCTATAATTACTAGATCCTTAACCTCTAGGTTTCTATAGTTTCTTTATCTACCTCTTAGACTCTTTAGTACCGCTTAGGTCCATTAGCTCTGCGCTATTCCATAGTTTTTAACTCTATATTAGTCGTTGCGTACTCTGCGCCTTATATAACTATAGAACTCTGTCTTGCCCTTTCTTAGCTTGTTCCCTTTAATAGATTCTATTATTAATCTTTATTAACTAGTCTATTAACTCCCTTAGAGTATCCGCATCTTCCATTAGGATGATTACGTCCTAGACTTTAGCCTTAAGTCCCTATTTATACTGTGCCATAAGCGCCCTGTTGTTCTACTTAACCTACGTGGCTAGTATTTAAAACTGCGTTATATACTTAATTGCTAAAGTGCGCTATACTAAGTTCTGAAGTTTTCATTCCGCTGTTATGGTTGCTTTGGGGTCTCTAAACATTTGCGTTAACTATTCTACAAATCTGTTCTAACTTGCAAACACATACCGTACGTCCGGGTTAGTAGTTGTTACACTATTTACTTATATCTCTGTAAGGTAAGGCTTAAACCACTCTAGAGCTCTTCCTATTAAGAATAGTCCTGCGTACGCTACCTAATCTATAGGTGTTGCTAACTTCGCTCCTTCTTGCATAACCTTAAATTGCATCTGTATAAGAAACCCTTTAAGCTTTAACTTCTCTCCTAAAAACCGTTTAATTAAAGGTAGCTTGACCTTTACTACTCCAATTCTATTAATGCGTTCTTTAAGTATCCTATTATTATCCTATAAGTGATTAACCATTTCTTATAACTAACCTTGCGTAACTACTTGTGAGTTAGTATCTGCTATACTAGTATCTCCTCCTAAGCCTAAGGTAGTTGCTGCTGTTAATAGCGTCGTAACTAGTGCTTTAGGTGGCATATTATTCGACCTTATTTAATACTATAACCTTGGTAGTAAATGTGTAACGGAACCTTGTAGTAGGAACTACGGTGGGTCCTGTTATTAGGCTGGGTATATAGGTAAGAACAGTTTAACAATATAATAATAACTGGTGGAGTAGTTGCCCAACAGATTAACTCTAATTATATTCTAAGATTTACTACAAAGAGAGAACTATCTAGGTAGGGACTATAGTCCTTTAAATACACAACTATACGCCTAAGAAATCCCTTTGCTCTGTTAATCCGTTAATCCGTTAATCTATTAACCTACTTATAGATCCCACGTTCTCCTAATCCTATAGATTATAGATCTAACCACGTAACCTTAGTTACTATTCCTCGTCACATAGTTCTACTGGCTCTATCCTAGACCGTGCCTATATTAACCAACTAGCTTCTTCCGACTCCTCTCCAAGTAGTCGTAATATTGTACTTAAGCTGTCCGTAACACAAGTGCCTATTTTTCTTTAGAGTTATACCTTTTAAGTCTCTGGTATAGGCCTTTGTCTATAAATATAAGGTTAATTATACTTCTAGCGGTACCTTATTACTATATAATTGCTCCTAGGGGGGTAGCTAGTTTAAGGCCCTAAATGTCTATAGCTCTTAGTAAGCACTCTACCTATTATTTAGCAGCAATATAGATACCCCCCTACTATAGGTAGTAGAGGTTTATATCTCCTAATAGGATGGACTCTGTGCCTTTAGTTTCTAATAAGCTTATTATTAATATAATATTCTCTATTTATAGGACTCCTTTAATCCTAAGGTTATATATATTAATAATTTATACCGGTCCCCTATATGTCTAGATTATTATAACTATAATATCTAGGTTAACTACCTACTATAACTATAAGGATAGGCTAATAGCCTTACTAATTATAAAGTACACGCATATAGCTGGTTTTAGTTTATATAAGAGCTAGAATCCTTAGGGGCAGTATATTAATTATATATAGTTATTATAATACGGCTCTTATATAGTAAGGATATAGTATTTCTCTAAGTCTAGACTGTCTAGTGGGGGTCTTACTAGATGGTGGTTTATATTGCCACAGTTATACTATATAATAGATAGGTGGTAGACCCCTAGCAAGGGTCCTTTATCTCTCTTTTATTCCTTACTTCTTCTATTTCCACTTTCTCTAGGATTTTTAGATCTTCTGTCTCTTATATCTACGCCCTAGTCGCTACTTATTTTATATAGAGCTTTCTATTTTAGTATTTTGTGTTCCTACTAGCGCTTCTATATCTAAATCTATTATTATCTCTAGTTCTTTCCCTAATCTTACTAGTTAGCTATATACCCCTTATAGGTTAGCTATAAATGTTATATTTACCACGTTAAGTCTAATTCTTAATTATTCTAGTCTTAAGCTTATTATAGCTGTCCATAGGGGTCTTCCTATAGGGCGTCCTCTCCCTTAGGTCCTCTATAACCCTTATATTCCTATTTAGTCTGGTAATATTGCATAGCGTCGCTTCTAGCCTATTAAGGCTTAGAATAGCTAGCCTAGCCCCCTAGTGTTAAAGGTAAGAAACGCTAGAAAGGCACCTACGTCCCCCTAGCTTATTACCTATTATTTCTATTTATATAACCTAACGTGCAGTTATTCCCGCAGCTATTAAGCCCTTGCCTTTTATCTCCTATATTTAATGCAGTCTTCTCTCTCCTATGCCTTGTATATACTTTAATAGCAGTTTACGCATTTTATCCAGTCTTAATTTAAGCAGTATCTTATATTATAGGGGCCTATACAGTGGCCGTAGCATATCTATACTGCGTATATAGATTAGGTATAACCCTATTATATACAGTGATAGCATTATTCTAGGCATAGTCTATAGTTACAGAGCCTTATGTTGTATATAAGGCCATTTATAATTATTCCTTTTTAGATAAGGAGTTTTTGTATTCCTAGCGTATATATACTAATAATAAGGGAGCCATATATTTAACTAGTGTCTCTCTAGCAAGTCTCTAGCAACCCTTATATCCTCTTATTATTCTTATTATATACTTAGTTTACATTTTCCTATTAAAGCCATTGGATTTAGGTAATCTTAAGACCTAGTATAAGGCGTTCCGTTTGTTTTACTATCTCCTATATAGTTGCTATATTATCCACCTAGCGTCCCTTTTCTACCCTAAGGCTTATAAAAACTACTAGGACTTTAACTAGGAAATCTTCGCGGAGTACCTTTATGCCAATATATTTTCCTAGCCTATCCCCTACCCTTATAGCTTATTCCTTTGCCTATTAGTCCTTTAGGGTAACTCTAATATCTCCGCTCCTAAGGCGTTAGACTATAATAGCGTTATAGACCTCTTTATAAATCTTTATAAGGACTTCTGTTTCTAATTATCCCCTAAGCCCCTCTGCTTTTTCTATGTTTAGTTATATTATAATTATATACCCAGTTATTGTCTTAAGGGTGGTAGGTTCCCTATACTATAGAAGCGTAGCTACGGCGGCCTAGGTACAGTTCACTAGCAAGGGGAGGTTTTATTTATCTTTAATTTTACCTATCTATTAGAGGATTTAATTAAGGGTTTACTAGAGGGGCGCCTAAGATTTACTAGACTGGCGGGGCCATTCTACTAGCTATATTGGTTTATTATAGCTAATAGTTACTCCCCTATAGTTCTAGATACTAGACACATCTAATAGGCTTTATATTTTATTAAATGCCTTCTTAATAGAGGTATTTCTGCTTTATAGTGTGGTATTCGCCCATCTTTATTGTGGAGGGCCATTACTAGGCATAGTTCTAGCGGTTGCACGCGAGTACAAACCACCGTCGTTTAACATGTGCCTCCCCTACAATGCATATATCTTAGGGGGATTCTCTAGGAGTTTTTTAGGGTTTCTTTGGATAGTTTTGGTCTTTTTAGGCCAGGTGTAGCAAGAGCTCCTTCTTCGGGAATTAGATATTGGTTTTTTAAATAGATGGCACTTATATTATAAACCCTAATAATAATACCTATAAATAAGATTAATATAACGGTATCTAAACCTGGCGCATTAAATCAGAATATAGAACTAGTAATAGTAGTTTAACCTATACATATAATAAACTAAGTACCTATTATAAAATCTAAAAAGCTCCCTAATCCTCTAATATTTAATAGAATCTAAAATAACCTATATCCCTTTATAACCAAGCTCTATTTTAAACTCTTAATAAACTATAATTAATACCCTACTAAAGCTAGTAAGGTTAGCTATGGAATGTCCTAATTAAGTAAAGACACTATATAAACTATGGTTCCATTCTTCCACAATAGTACTTTTGTTAATTTTAAAACCTTTATCTCTCTACTAAAACGAATGTATAATAACGCTAGCCGTAAATATACAGCTGTTACTAAACTTAAAAACCTATAATAACGGAACCAAGACTTTACAAGCTTCTTTTTAGAATTTTTAGGTCTTATTAATGAGCTAGATTGGAATAAAGCCGCTAGAGTCGCTGCCCTTTAATAAGCTATTTTGGATAAGATTAGAGCCTAGTTAATAGGCAAAGAACTGCTAAAAAACCTATCCGAATTTACTATGGTATATTAACAAATTAATAAGGACCTTTAATATAACAAACAAACTTATTCTCTAAAGTTAAGTATACCTTATATTTAAAACTCTATAAAACCGGTATATACCCTAAAGCGCAATCTGTCTTTAAAACCTAAAAGCCCTATATATAACCCTATGGACCTTAATGCCGTTTAATCCTATATACTCTTAGGAACTAATAAATAAAGAACTTAAGCCATAAATAGAGAATGCTTTAGATATGGTAAAAAAGGATATATTTAAAAGCATTGCCGAACTTACCCTTTTAAAAAAGTCCGCCGTAGTTCCTCCTAATCCTTAAGTTGTACTTATTCCTTAAGTTATACTCATTCCTTAAATTATACCCGCCCTATAAATTATACTTAGACGCTATAAAGCACCTTGCCTTTAGTTAACTTAGAAAATAAATTATCCTAAGGCCAAGTCGCGCCTTAGGATAAAAAGTGGAAGAGTATAAGTATCTAGGCTCTTCTAGCGCTAATACATAATATAATTCCCTTAATGTACTTAGCGAAATTTAAATACCTAGAAAATAGAAGGAAGTATAAATCCTTATAGACAGCGGAGCTACTAGTATAGGCTTTATTAATATAAACTATACAAAAACTTAACGCTTAAATTTAAGGAAACTTAATAAGCCCTAAGGCCTATAAGGCTTTAACAGCAAACCCTTAATATATAGTAAACTAACGCACTACGCTCTTGTAAAATTGTAAATAGGTAAACACCTTAAATATATTTCCCTATTTATAACACCCTTAAAGCACTATAAAATAATACTTAGACATAGATAGCTGAAATAACATAACCCTTTAATTAGCTGGGTTAAAGAAATACTAAAGTTCCATATAATCTACTGCCGAAGTTGTTGCTTAAAAAACTATTTGCCCTATAAATATATATATAACTATTTGAATTTAATATAATACAAATTACCCTTACTATAAACCTTAAGCTAATATAATAAATCTATAACTGCTAATTATAGTAAAGAATATAAAGATGTTATATTAAAACCTCTTAAAATTTATATAATACAGGCCGCGCCTTTTATCTTATTAGCAAAAAGATATTAAGAAAGTACTAGAACTAAAACAATATCCTAATCCTTAACCTCTTATGTCTAAAGAGTACTATAACCTAATTAGTAAGTTTAAAAAATAATTTATAGACTAACTAGCTCTGCGCTAAGAGAAACACAATTTTAAGATAGAACTTAAGCCTGGTATAACACTAAAGTTCGGTCTACTATACAGTATATTATAAGAACTGCTTGTAATGCGATAATACCTTAACAAGCATCTAGAAAAAGGATTTATTTGCCCTAGTTAATCTCTATTTGCCTTACCTATACTATTTATTAAAAAGCTAGGAGGCTTAAGATTCTATATTAATTATTAAGCTTTAAACATAATTATAATTTAAAACTAATATCTAATTCATTTAATTTAAGAGATGCTTTAGTAAAGGCATGGTACTTTATAAAGCTTAATATAGTTGCCGCCTTTAATAAAATCTGTATATATAAAGGAGATAAGAAGTATATAGCCTTTTATATACAATAGGGACTCTTTAAATACCTAGTAATGCCATTTAGTGTAAAGAACGGTCCTAGTATATTTTAGTAATATATTAATAATACGCTTTATAAATTCCTTAATATATTTGTTACCGCATATATTAATAATATCTTAATTTACTTGTCCTCGCTTTCTAAATATTAGAAATATATTAGAATGGTCCTTAAACGCTTATAAGATGTAGGCTTATAATGCAATATTAAGAAATGCAAGTTCTATATGTCTAAGGTTATATATTTAGGCTTAATTATATCCTATAATAGAATTAAAATAAACTATAAAAAAGTTGCTATAATTATAAACTAGAAAGGCCCTAGCAATGTATAAGATATTTAAGGATTTTTAGGATTTGTAAATTTCTATTATTAATTTATTAACTACTTTTTGGAAATTGCCTAGCTATTAGTAAACCTAATAAAGAAGAATATAAAATTTAAATAAACCGCTAGATGTGAATAAGCTTTTAATAATTTAAAATATTGCTTTATAACTATTTTAATTTTTGCTTACTTTAACCCTAACCTTAAATATACTATTAAAACTAATTTATCTAATTATGTACTAGGGGGAGTATTATTATAATATAATAAGAATGGCGAACTATGTCCAGTAGCCTTTCTCTCCTAAAAACTCGCCCCTACTAAATTAAACTATAAGATATATAATAAAGAACTGCTTGCAATTATTAGATGCTTTAAATAATGGCATTTTAAGCTAGAAGGATTATTGTTTTTAATACGCGTATTAACGGACTATAAGAACCTTAATACTTTATAACTATAAAACAATTAACGAAGCGCCAAATTTATTGGGCCGAATATTTTTTATAATTTAACTTTAAGATTACGTATTAACCCGGTAAACCTAATTAAAAGCCTAATATATTAACATAATAATTATAGGACTTACCTATAAATGCTTTAAATAAACGGATTATAAATTAATTATAGATCTTACTGCCCCCTAAATGTTTTAAAAAACTATATCCTATATTTCTAAATATAGAACTTAATAGAAATAAATTGGAAGTTAATAAATAGGAAATGGAAATTAATAAGCTAAAGGAATATAAATATAAGAATAATATATAGATATTAGATATAATAAAGGCGATTTAAACTGGAAAATAATAGTATAAGGATATTACACTCGCTAAATGCGAAATTTAAAATAATCAATTGTACTATTAATAGAAGATAGTAGTTCCAAATTCTAAACCTTTATAATTTAAGATACTTAAATTTGTATATAACTCCCCTATAGTAGGGCATCCTGGCTATACAAAGACCTATAAGATTATTTAATAAGTATACTACTGGTCTATAATGCATAACTATATATAAAAATACGTTTAAGTATATAGGATATGCATATATAAAAAGACCTCTTATATAAAGAAGTAAGGAGTACTTTAACCACTACCAATTCTAATGCAAAGATGGCGCGATATTTTAATTAACTTTATAGTTAACTTGCCTAACAGTAATGGGTTTATAAATATTATAGTAGTTATTAACCACCTTATAAAAATGCGATATATAATTCCTATGGACTTAATTAATATAATATTAGTAGCTAAATATTTTATTAAGTATATCTTTAAGCTATACAGACTTCCTAACTTAATAATATTTAACTAAAAAAGCCAGTTTATTTTAGACTTCTGGTAAGCTCTATATAAATAATTAAGTATTTAAATATAACTTTTAACTGTATTTTACCTAGAGATAGATAGCCAAACTAAAATTGCGAACGTGATTATAAAATAATACTTATAAATATACTGCCCCTACCTATAAGACGACTAGGAAAAATAGCTACCTTTAGCTAAGTTTACTATAAATAATACAATAAACGTATTAATAGGCGTAATACTATTCTATGCAACTTATAGATAAGACTCTTAACTTGGATTTAAGCTATAACTTAATATTAATATAATAGGACCCATGATTAAATGGATCTAGTTAATTAATATGTATAACTTTACTAATTGAATAAAGTAGTTAACGGAACTATTATAAAGTGAATTAATGTACGCTTAAATGTTATAAGAATGGCATATAAATAAAGGACGAGCCCCCGCATAGGACTTTAAGGAAGGTAATATAGTTTACCTAAATATATAAAACTTAAAGACTTAACAGCCCTTAAAGAAACTTAATTAGAAGTTTATAGGCCCTTACTAAATTAAGAAGAAACTAAGCCTATACGCCTATAAGCTTAAACTGCTAATTAAGATAAAAATATCCCTAACGTTTTACGTAAGCTTGCTATAACCCTTAAGAGATAATCCTATAACTTGCAAAATTCTGCCGCTACCTCCTATAATTATTAACAATAGTAATGGTTTGTACTTTATTAACTTAATTAATAATATATAATAGAAAATATAATCTAAATAATTTAAACTTCTTATTAAGTGAAAAGGATATAAAATATAAACCTAGGAAACCTATAACCAGATTAAGGCTAACGCGCCTTTCTTGGTAAAAGAATTCCATAAGGACCATCCTTTATAGCCTACTTTGGCTAAATAGACATGATATAAAGGTAAATAATTGCCACCTAATATGAATATATAAAATATAATAGTAGGAAACTCGAAATTAAAAAGAACTTAAAATGTATTATAACGCTTATAACACGGTTATATAATATATAAGATATTAAGGAACTTTAACCAGCAGTTAAAGTTATTTAATTGGTTAGATTTGCCTTGCCAAGACCTACTCTAAAGATATTAGTTTTGCTTACTACCTTAACCAAGCCAATAGTGATTTTCTATACTAGGTATAGAAAATCCTAATTAGTCTATTTAATAATTAGAACTAGTAAAACTTTATACTACTACCTAACGCGAATATATAAAACGTAATAATATAAAACACGATAATATAAAACACGATAAGTTATAAGTCTTAACTAAATTGAATTGTTTTAGACCTTTAACTAAAGGGAGGGTACTATAATAGGACTAGCCCAGTTACAGTAGGAATGTCTTAGTAAAACACTTAACAGATAAATTTTAACACTTTAACCAAATTCTGCTGAATTCTGCCAGCTTAATTAACTTCTGCTATATTTTGCTAGATTAATTAAATTCTACCAAAGTCTGTTAAAGACTGTGTGTATATATACGCACGTATTAACCACCAAAGACCTCTAGGTATTTAATTATATAATTCTCTTATTATTCCTTTCTCTTCTTTACGCAACGTCTTGTATTTAGCAAGAGCTATATACCCTTAGATTAGATAGAATTTATATTATTCCTTTAAATCTTCCCCAAAGCCCCTTTACGCCCTTACACTATACTAGGATATATAAAGAATAGAGCACTAGTATAGAAAGTTACTAATAGGCTAAGGGTAGGTATATTAAGAGCTAAGTAGTTAAATAACCTAGAGCAGGAAGAGTATTTAGGGATTCTAACTAGGTTTATAGAATAATATACTAAAGGATACAATAATGCAGTAATAAAGAGATACTTCCTTATAGATAGATTGTATATACTTATAGAGCTATACCAAAAGTGGTATTAACAGCAAGGAACAATAAGTGGGAAGACTTCTGTATATAATTAGATAAAAAAGTTATACCGGATTAAGCTATATTAGAAGGACAGATAAGTTATATTAAAGGAGCATTAATTATAATATTAAAGAATCTAGAAGAACAGGCTGTAGATTAGAGAGAGATAATATAAGTATTAGTACTAGTAAATAACACGGCAATATTTAGATTAGTATAGGATAGGTTTAAACTTAAGGATAAAGATAAACTAAGAGTTAACCTAAAGTACCTAGCATATTATATATTGGCATAGATTGTATATATAGATAATATATATAATATAATAATAATTCATTGCTTAACGTCCAATTTAGATCCCTATTGGGCCTACGCGGACCACCCCTTATATATATATAGGGAGAAAACTCTATATAAGAAAACCCTATAATCCATCTCCCCACCTTTTAGGACTTGCCTATATAGCGCCTACAAGGCGCCTACGAGTTACCTATAGTACTCTACTACCTTACTTTTTAACCTCCTTGGGAACTACTGCTGCTATAATAAGCCTATAGATGCGCTAGTATCGCGAACTCAACTCTACTGCTATAGAGTTATTAGGGGGCGCCTAGTGCTCGCCCCCTTGCCTTCTATTACTATTTCCTTTGCAACCCAAAACTGGTTTAGTACATTTTAGCTAATAAGCCACTAGGTAACCGCCTTAAGACCTTTTTATGTTAAGAGTAGTATATTATAGTTCTCTATACTAGCTACTAAGAGTATTGCTTCTTAGTTGGTGCGTAAGGGGCATAACAGTATTATATATTTTGGTGTCTGTCTTAACTAACTATATTTGCATCTTAGGCTACCTACTAGGATACCTACCTAGTAGAGCCAATCTTTTAGTCCTATTGTTCCTATTCTTAGGAGTGTTGCTATTACATTTTCTACCTTTATTAGGCCTTCTTAGAGCCCTTAGGTGTTTACCCCCTATAGCATTAACTATACTATAGCCTAGGTTCCTCTTACCTAAAATAGCCTCTATATCTTTAACTTCCATATACCTCTCTAGTATTAGTCCAACTAGTATTATATTGCGGTAGATGGTTTCCCAGTACTCTTTTATGCTCTACTTTAGCTCCTTTCTCTCTCTTACTATTATCTTTACTAGTCTCTTATATGTCTTCCTTTCTTCTCTATATAGGCCTGGGCCCTAATATAGCACTATTCTTCTTTTGCTTTTTCCACCTATTTCTCTAATATATCTTCCCTACTTTAGGGTTGTTAATTAGCTCTCCTATAGGGCACCCTAGAGTCCCTCTATAGTTTGTTTAGGTATAACTTAATATACTTTATAACACTAGAGTTGCGCTCCTTTTACACCCTTTATATTACAGCGGCTTCAATATATAATTATAGGGGGGGGATATTGGCTTCCTTTTTAAGCAGTGCTATAGCCGTTTACTTATACCCACCTATTATACTTTAGAGGCAGGCTGTTTAGACCTTTTAGAGTAGTTTAAGGAGTAATTTAGAGGGGCCTTTTTTTGTTTCTCCTATAGCCTAAATACTGGATCTATATGTCATAGTTGGCCGGACAACTGCTATATATAGTAGGCGTAATCTCTAAAAGTATAAACCATATATAGAATTAACGATTCTAGATATTATAATATACTACACTTGGCCTTTATGGGCCGCTTATAACGTATATACACTCCACTAGAGCTTACTGTCTACCTATGCTCCTAATACCCTTAGGCCTTAAACTAGTTAGCCCCTAAAGCCTTAGATATAGATTATATACTAAGGATCTGTAGGTTAGTTATGTTTTCTTATAAAATAGATTAGCTAGTATTTCTCTGGTAAGAATTAAACTCTATATTGTCTTGCCTATTCTATATAGGTGTTATAGGCTTTCTCTAGTGTTTTACAATTTTCTATAGCTATTAGCCCGTATATAATTAGGTTTATATTATCAACGAAGCCTATCCCCTAGGTCGCCCCTTCCTTAAAGGACTTAAATAGATTGCTTATAAAGAAAAGGAAGAGAATAGGCGAGAGGGGTAATTCTTATAGTATTTCTATTGCAACTATAATAGGGAGGCTCTGGTATCTGCTAAAGACTAGTAATATTTCTTTCTAACCTATAAACCCTTAAATAAATTATATAATCTATTCTAGGAAGCCCTTTGCCCTAAGGATGTATAGGAGGCGCTTATAGGGTATATTGTTATAGGCACCACTAATATTTAGGCTAGGCATTAATACTATAAAGTCCCTTCGCATCGCCTATGCAGATTTAATGGTGGCGGTAAGTAATATAAGTGCTAATAGTGTTAAGCGGTTCTTTCTTACCCCTATTTAACTTTGTAGTAGTAGGGTGTATTCCTTAGCTATATCTACTATACGGTCCGCTATTACCCTTTCTAAGATCTTGCTAAGGGTGTTTTTTAAGGCAATAGGGCGATAGCTTCCTAGGATTAAGTAGTCTGCTTTACCTTCTTTCTATAAAATAACCGTTATTATAGACCTTCTAAGTTGTGGGTAGTAGCCTATAGTAAAGCATACTCTAGCTATATCTGTAAGCTAAGGCGCTATAAGTAGTCCACAGGTCTTTAAGGCCTTATTTAGTATCCTATCTAGTCCTAGTGCTATATTATTTAAAAGGCGGCTAATAGTTCTAGCCATTTTCTCTATTATTATATTACTGTTAACCTATAGGCAAGTTGCCGGTGTTTTACCTATAATGTTACTAAGGTTTACTAGAGCTGATTAGGGGAAGAACCTTTCTATAAGGATCTTTACCTTCTTATCATTATTATTAGTAGCCTATAACTCCCCTACTCTTTATAGGGGTAGTAGGTATAGGTCTTCTACTAGGCGCCCTGCCTTTTTCTTTACCCATTTTGCTATAGCCCAAAGGCCCTTATTATAGGGAAGGCTTGGGTTAAAAGTATGCTCGTTTATAAACCGTCTCCAGTTGTTCCTTGCTTCTTTTTTTAGGGTATTCTTTAACTAGTTTCTTGTGTCTTTATATCATCTCTTGTCTTTAGGGTTGTGGCTGCTTGTATATTTCCTTCTTGCTCGTCGTTGGCTGGTAATAAGAACCGCGCATTGTGCGGACTATATATGTCGCGCGTAGGGGCCCGGTTTTAAGACTGGGCAGTATATATGTAATATATATAGGACACCTAAGGATAAGTACCATAAGTATTTAATAAGAATATATTAGACTATAGACAAAAAACGGTATAGAAACGCCAAGTATATATATAGTTGGCACCTAGTAGAAGTTTAAAAACCAGGAGACTTAATACTTTAACTAGGAGGATTCCTTATAGAAGAATGCCTAGACGGATAATAGTGGTGGGAGTGCCTAAAGAATACTTATTTATAGTATATTAAGGATAAGAAACAAACTAAGTATTAGCTATAGAAGGACTAAGTATAGTTAAAACTTAATAGTTAATAGTTAGAAAAGCGGAGGCCTATAGAACCAGAGTAAGCTAGTAGAAGAGCTTTAGACCCTTAAAGAAGTTATAGGATGATATTTAAACTTATAAGTTAGTTAGCGAGATTAAAAGTTTAAAGCATTGGTAGATAGTAGAGTAATCAGAAACTATATATTACTAGCAGCAGTTAAAAGGATAGGGTTACTATATAGATAGAAAGAATACTTATACCCGCTAATAATAATTTTAGGGGATCTAATAGCCTATAGCAGAGGCGTTATTAATCTAAAATAGGACCTATTTAGTTAACTATTAAAGGAAGAAAGGTTAAAATGTCTTTTAATATCTTACCATTGGGAAAGGATAAGGTAATACTAGGAATGCCTTAATTATAGGAGTATAATCTAAAGATTGATTGGGTTATAGATTAAGTTAATATTATAAATACTTAATAACGCAAGATATAACAGTAGAGTAAGATAGTATAGTACTAAGTTAAAGCAACCTATAAAGAAACTAAGCGAGGCTTAAGTTATATACTAAAAAGATACTATAAGTACGGCAAAAAGTTATAAAGCCTAGAAAGTGAAAAGCTGTTAGAGTATATAGCATGGGATTATAAGATAGAATTAGAACCAGGAATAAGTCTAAAGTTTTTTCTAATTTATAAGCTTACTAAAACCAAGTTAGTAGTGCTTAAGGAGTTTATCTAGGAGAACTTATATAAGGAATATATTAGACTATCGCAGTTATTAGCAGGATATCTAGTACTGTTTATACCAAAGGAGAACAGAAAACTTAGGATATATATTAACTATAAACAGTTAAACAGTATTATAAGAAATGATAGGCATCCTTTACCCTTAATTAGCGAAATCTAAAATAGGATAGGCAATGTATAAATCTTTATAAAAATAGATCTAAGATGGACGTACTATTAGATTAGGATTAAGGAAGGAGATAAATAAAAGGCAGCCTTTAGGTTAAAGGAAGGACTATATAAGCTATTAGTTATATAGTTTGGACTTACAAATGCACCGGTAACGTTTTAAAAGCGAATTAATAGTATGCTAGGGGAATACCTTGACGAGTTTGTTATGGTATACCTTAATAATATTATTATCTACTTAGCGAATAAATAAGAATATAGAGAATATGTTAAGTAGGTCTTAAGGAGACTATAAAAAGAAAAGATGTTAGTAGTAATTAAGAAATGCAAGTTCTTTATAAGGAAGACTAATTTTATAGGATTTATTATTAAATTAGGAAGAATTAGTATGGACTTAAAGAAAGTAGAAGCTATAATAAGTTAGTAGGAACTAGAGAATGTTATATAGTTATGATTATTTTTAGGGGTTTGCAACTACTATAGGAGGTTTATTACATAATGGTTAAAGAATATTAAACTGTTTATAAGACTTATAAAAAAGAAGGAACTGTAGATATAGGGGAGTAAATAAAAGAAGTTGTTCTAGGAATTTAAGGAGCTGTTTACCTAGGATCTAACCCTTAAGATTTACTAGTTATAGTTAGATATGGTTATAGAGACGGATGTATTAGACTTCGCACTAGGGGTATATCTGCTATAGAGACACCTAGATAGATGGCATTTAGTAGCGTACTATAGTTAAAAGATAATACTAGCAGAACTAAACTACAGTAGAAACTTAATAGCGCGATACTCTTTTAGGCGATAAACTTGATTAGCCAATACTAGTGCCTTGGCAAAATTCACCTACAGCAAAATTCTTTACTTACGCCGATATACGATATATCGGCTCTCCTACCTTAAATATCGTGCTATTAAATATTCCTCTAAAAGCTGTTTCTGACGCAGAAAGGCAAGCTATATATACTTATTACTTCTCCTAGAAGCCACCGCTAAAGCAGAAAGAAGTTATTACCTAGTTTAAGCAGAAATATAAGTATAAACTTGGCCAGGCCACTATCTCTAACTCGCTGAAGGATTGTTATAAGCATCTTAATACTGTACTAGCTGCCAGCTCTATAAGCTTCTGCTATTACTTTGGAAAATAGGAGCTGCTTAAGCAGATACTTTTCTTATGGCAGTAGTAGCTTAAGGCTTATAGCTAGCTCGTCTTTGGCAAAATTCTATAGATAAAGGCAAAGGACCTATAGCTTCTCCTTCTTAAATATGCTAGTAAACCAATGCCTAAGTTTTTACCTGGATGGCTAGGCAAATTTAAGAAGCGCTTTAACTTAAAGTAACATGTCTAGCATGGTAAGATTGTCTCCGTCCCTATTACCGTTTATACTAAAATAGATCTTCTATATTAGATCTACCTACTTTATCTTACGCCTTATATATATAATATAGACAAAACTGGCCTTTATTGGCGCTGGGTAATTAGTAAAGGCCTTATTACTGCCTTAGTTTCTAGTATTAAAAAAGATAAGGCCCAGATATCGCTTGCGCTATATAGTAATGCTACTAGATCTAATAAGCTTTTCCTATAGCTAATAGGCAAATTAAAGGTGCCGCGCGTTCTCTATAACGTTAATATCTCTGCGCTAAGTCTGCAATAGAGAGCCTCTGCTAAAGCCTAAATAACTATTAATCTTATAGCTAAGTGGCTAAAGGCCTTTTATGCTTATGTTAGTAAGCTATAAGTTATTCTCCTGCTTAATAACTTCTCTAACTATACTGCAGCTATTAAGCTAGCTCCCCTACCTAAGAATATTTGCCTTAAGTTCCTACTAAAAACAGTACTTCTATCTATTAGCTAATGGATTAGGGCATTATATAAAACTTTAAGTATGGCTATTAGCGACAGTGGCTCCGCTTTTTAATTAACTGCTATACTAATTAAGAAAATCCTGTTAAGAAAATAAACCTTTATAATACGCTTAGGTGGATAGCAAAGGCTTAGAGAGAGGACATTACCAAGGCTATAATTTATAATTGCTGGGCTAAATTAACAATTCTAAAGAAGGCAGATAATCTTAAAGAGCCACCTCCGCCGCCAAATCTTATAGAACTCCTCCATAAATGCTAGGCTATTATAGAGGTTGGTAACAACGCTTGCAAACCAGAGACTTTCCTATATCTTAAAGGTGAAGATAAGGAGCCTAATAAGCAGGTTAATCTATAGGTGATTATTAACTTTTATACAGGCAAAATAGACCTTAAAGCTGTGCTTAAGGAAGACAATACTGTAGAGCCTCCACTGTCGCTATTAGACGCTCTTAAGGCTCTTATAATTGTGCAATGCTTTATAGAGCATTAGGGGGACGCTACAGCTAATAATATAGCTTTACTACACCGGATAGAGCAGCAATTTAACCTATAGGCAAGCAAAGCTTGCAAGCAGAGTACTTTAGATAGGTGGATTACTGGCCCCGGAGGCTCTTTAGATAGTGCTTAGTTAGCTTCTATTTGTATAATAATTCATTACCGCGATACAAATCGCCTGGAAAAATTATATCGTGCTATTAAGTTTCTACTGTATAATATCTACAACAAGGAGTTGTTAGGTATAGCCACAGCACTTAAGGAATAGAGAGCATTCTTATAAGGTATAGAAAAACTATTTATAGTTAAACCGGACTATAAGAACCTAATAGGATTCTTAATAATAAAGGAACTAAACTAAAGACAGGTTAGATAGGCGGAAATGCTTATAGAGTATTATTTTGAAATTTAGTATACTAAGGGTACTAAGAACGCAAGAGCAGACGCACTTAGTAGAAAGGCAGAGTTGCAAAATAAGGAAAAACTATTAGAAGCAATGTTACGCAAAGACGAAGACAGGTTAACTAGGTATAATTATCCTAAAATTATAGTAATAAGAGAAGATAAGATCTACGAGATACTAGAGAGTGTATAGGTATAAAAGATCTAAGAAGTATAAAAAGAGGATCTAGATATAGAGCAATATAAGCACCGCGAGGCTATGTATGTGCCAAAGACAGTCGCAAAGGAGTTCGTAAAAGACTTTTATAAGGGAATAACTTAAGGATATAATGGAGCTATAGGCTTAGTGTTAAGACTTTAGGAAAAATATATTATTTAAGGAATCTGGAGACTAGCGAGATAAGTTATAAAGGAGTGTCTAGATTGCTAGAGAAACAAACTAATAAGGCATAAGCTATATAGAGGGCTATAACCTATTAAGATACTAGAGAGACTGTAGGAGGTTATATTATAGGACTTTATTATAAAGTTACTAAAGTTAAAGGACCCTATTACTAGATAGGTGTCACGGAGCAAGTACAAGCGGTGATAATATATAGCAAAGTAGATATTATTAAGCTATGTATATAAACTGCGTAATAAAGTTAAGACGTTGCGTGAGGAAAGGAAAGTAGGAAACAGGGGAAAAAGGGTATATAACGTTCGCTTGGTTGCTAGGTTAACGGGTACTATACTACACACAGGCAGGGTAGAGCTTAGGTGGCGGTTCTGGTAGAACTTAGCAGAATTTGGCAGTTAGAGGTCCTTAAAGTTGCCAGTTAGCAACTCTAATAGTAGAGATAGCAGATTGCGGCGGAATATAGCAGATTGCTGTCAGATTGCCGTCTCATGGTTAATCTCCAGTTGTTTAGTTAGTGGAAATAGGTAGACGTGTGTAAGGTGTTATGGGGGTGTCCTATAATAGTACCCCCCCTTTAAACTCGAGCATCTGTGAGATGGGGCTATGGTAGTTCTGGGTGGAGTTCGTAAAAGTCTTCTACGGCTTGTGTAAGTCCTATAGAGTCGGCAGGTTCCTATAAGGGTTCAGTAAAACCTCTCTATTTTATAAGGTATATATATTTGCGTTTCCGTTTGTTGTACTTAATGTTGTTAACTCTTTTAATGAGGTACTTATCCTCACTATCCACTTTAACTAGTGGGGGAGGGTCTTGGATCTGTCCAGGCAGGGCGTCTAATATAGGGGCGGCAGGGCAGAGGACTGATGTGTGGAATATAGGGTGGATTTTAACCGTATCAGGGAGCTTTAGTTAGTAGGCATAAGAAGAGACAACTTTTTTAACCTTATAAAGGCCAGCGTTCTTCTAATTAAGTTTCTTAGTAGGTTATTTTATGTTTAGATTTCTTGCGTCTAGCTAGATAAAGTCACTAATTTAGTAAGCTAGTGCTAGGGTTTAGTTCTTATTTGCTGCGGCTTTATAGATAGACTAGGCCTATGTTATTTTATTAATAAGGAACTCCTATAGTTCTTCCATCTTCTTTATAAATTTGTTTGCTTCTGCAACTTATAAGGCCTAATAAGCTGGATAAGGAATATTACTAAAGGGTTTAAAACCCATTCGCGGGTGCTGGCCGTAATTAGCCAGGAATAGGGAGACCTTTGTGGTTTCTAAGATAGAGTTATTTGCAGTAAACTCAGTAAATACAAGCCAGTCTATTTAGTTATCCTGCAGATACAACATATATATCCAAATATACTATTCTATTATAGCATTTGCACGTTCCGTTTAACCATCTATTTCTGGGTGATATGCCGTAGACAACAGTGCTTTAATACGGAGTTAGGTAGTTAGTTCTTTCTAAAACACTAAGATAAACTAGCGGCCTCTATTGGAGACGATTGTTTTAGGGAGTCCGTGGAGTTTCTATACGTAATCTAGGAATAGTTAGGCAACAGCAGGTGCTAATATATTAGGGCAGGCGATTAAGTGTCTTATCTTAAATAGTTGGTCTATAACTACCATAATATTTGTGCAGCCTTTACTTTTAGGGAGATCAATAACAAAGTTAATTAAGATATCCTTCCATCTTCAGTCCAGAATAGGCAGTGGCTTTAGAAAGCCGTTATATATCTCATGCAAAGCTTTGGCTTGTCGGCAGGTATGGCAGCTGGAGACGTACCTTTATATTGTGTTATGTATGTTTAGCTAGTAGTATTCCTATTAGAGTAGCTCCAGGGTTTTTTCTTAGCCTAGGTGGCCGGCTACTAGTAGGTTATATACGTGTTTAAGGAGCTTAAGCTTAAGTTTATTATAATTAGGGACAACTAGGCGGTTCCAGTAGTACAAGCGGTCTCCACAAACTTTACATTTACTTAGAGAGATCTTTTTGGAGCGTCTAACGCCATCTTAAATTAGCTTAAGTGTCTCTTAGATAAACTTATTGTTTAAGTATTCATTAATTATAATCTATTTAATTAATTAGTCAGTTATTTTAAGGACGTGTACCGTAAGGTCTTTAGCTAGGGGATTAAATAATTCGGGACGAAGCAGGGTTTATTTATAGTAGGCGCGCGCTTCTTCCTATGCTATTATATCTTGTAAGCATCAAGTTAGGGTATTAGGTTTTTGACCTTAAACGCCTAGGCGATACGTAATTAAGAATTAGAAATAAGACAGATATTCTAACTAGCGGGCTTAACAATAACTTAGCTATTTTATGGTTATAAAGTACTATAAATTCTTATAGTTGCTAAGGACCTTAATTGGAAATCCAGTACCTTCTAGTTTAGGTCGCTATTATTCGAAATATTTAATAATAGCTAATAATTCTTTATCGTAGATCTTATAGTTATATTCGGCTGAACTTAGTCGTTTTAAAAAGTATACTATAGGGTGCAGTACCCCTTCTTTATTATACTAAGATAGAATGCCTCTAGTAACATAGTTAAATAAGTTAGCTTTTATAACACTCTTTTAGTTCGGGTCAAAGTATTAGAGTACGGGTACAGTAGTAAACATAACTTTTAGATAGGTAAAGGCCTTCTTACATTCCTTATTAAAGATAAAGGCTTTATCCTTTTAGGTTAGAGCTATAAGAGGTAAAACCAGGGCGGAGAAGTTATTAATAAACTATTAATAGAAATTAGTAAATCCTATAAAGGCTCTTATATCCTTAACGTTCTTGGGTTCTTGCCAGTTTACAATTACTTCGATCTTCTTTAGGTCTATTTATATGCCGTTTATAGAGATAATAAGTCTGAGGTATAGAACTTCTGTTTTATGGAACTCGCATTTATCTATATCTAATTATAATCTAGCTCTACATAGGGCTTCTAAAATAAGGTTAACGTATTTCTTATATTTAGCCAGGTTATTGCTATATACTAGGATGTCGTTAATATAAGCAGTATAGAAAACATCCAGGTAAGGTTATAAGGTATTATTCACAAAGTGTTAGAATAAACTTAGGGCATTTATAAGGCTAAACGGCGTTACTAAGTATTCAAATAGTCCGTATCTAGTACGGAATGCTATAAGCTATTTATCTCCTTTTGCAATACGGAGGCGGTTAAATATATAAATAAGGTTGAGTTTTATATAGTAGCAAGCCTTACTTAATTGGTTTAGTGTCTTTTAAATTAATAGGAGCGGGTACCAATTCTTAATAGTAATAGTGTTAAGAGCTTAGTAGTTTATATAGAAGCGCAGACTGCCGCCAGGTTTCTTAATAAAGATTATAGGTGCAGCTATAGGCGAAGAGCTTGCTCTAATAAATTCTTTACTTAGGTATTTATCTAAGTATTTCTATAATACTTAGAGTTTGTTTTGGGACATTCCGTATAAGGGTCTAAATCCTAGTTATTTTCCTTCTTTAAGTACGATCTTGTGGTTATATAGTTGGTACTCCACTAACTTATTAGCTTCCTTTCGTGAAAATACTTCTAGATGCTTATAATGGCATACTAGTACTTTTATAGTAGGGTTAGTATGCTTCTTTGGTGCTAGGGCCTTTTTAATATCAGCTATTATAATGGCGAAGATTATATATTTAGGTTTCCTGGTAAGTTATGCTAATAGGGTAGCTCCGATTATATAGATATCTATAGAAAGGGGGGCGAGTTGCTAGCTGGCAACTTCCTTTTAATTATCTACTGTTTCTTATTTAACTTTAGGTTTAGTGTTAGGTACAGAGTTAATATTAGATTTAGGTTCGGGTTCTTTAAGTATCCTTTTTATAGTAGAATACTAGTTCTTCTAGTACTTTTATATATAAAGATGTCTATTCAAAGCGAAGTCACGCCTCCTCCGAACAGCAACATCAATATCTATCACAATCAGCCTTTCGGCTTTTCGCTTTCCCACCCTCCACCCTATAGATAGATTTGCAGCCTTTTAGGCTTGCGGTAGGCCTGAGGGGGGCAATGAGTGTGTAATCATCTACCACTGCTTGAGACAGTAGGGAACCTACTATGCAATACAGCAGGCTGAGATGATTACCCTCTCCTCGGGCCTACACCCCCCAATACAATATATTATTTAGAATATATCTCTATCTCTGCGAGCAAGTGAATAGATTAAGCTTAAGTTTAGGCTTCTACTTGGTTTGGGGTGGTATAGTAGTTAGGGTTGGTTTATATGGTTTAGTATAATTTTTGGGTTCTTAGTAGAATTGGGTGGACTTTTTAGATATAGGGTGGACGTTAGTAGAAATTTTAGACTAATAGATCCTAGTGGATTTTTTAGATTTTGGTTTGGGGTCTAAGTAGTAAGTTATAGGGCACTTCTGCTTGTAACAGGAGACAGTAAATAGAAGCTTAAGGTTGTCCTAATTAATAGTTACCTTATATAGCTTTATCCAAGGTTGTTTAAGTATTACTAAGTAACCTAGGGTGATAACAAAAAGCCTAATTAGTTCTTTGTGGTTTAGGTATTAGAGTCTTAGGAATACTACATAGGTAATACGGCCTAAAATAGTGCGTTTGCCATTAAATCTAAATACGTTAATATGCCGGTCAAGGGGGGTTAGGGTAAAACTATTATTTTATATAAAGATCTTGTTAATAAATCCTATACTACTGGCTCCTGTGTTAATTAGGACTTAAGTATTAGCCTATTAATTATTCTGCCAAAGACAACAGTTAACAGTTATGCTGCAATCCTAAGAGTTAGAATTCGTGACATCTAGAGCATTTAATGAGATCCTAAGGCAGCGCCGTCCCGGAGAGCGACTTAGCTCTAGGACCTTCCTTTTAGAGGCGACTAGGGTGGGGTTCCTATGGAATATTAGCTGTAACTTCGTCCTCGTAAGTGGTGCTTACTAGATGCGGGGCTGGAGCCATATAAAGATCGGGAACGGTAACTGGAGGATTAGTACGGTAAACGGTTGCTAGTGTTAGCCGTTTATAAATCGTGTTGGGGCATAGGGATAGAGTAGTATCTTAAGATATAAGTCTTGCTTCCGCATTTAAAGCAAAGGCCTAGCTTAATGCGTTGTTCTCGTTTAGGGGACCCTAGTAGGGTATACTCTAGGGTTCCAGAGTTAATGTCCATGGCGTTAGGGTGCTTAGGCTGAGACAATAACTTAATAGTTATTTGCAGAGCTATTGTATTATATTAAGGAGTGGACTTTGGTGTCAGGCGTAGTATATCATTATATCGTTTATTAATAACGTTTGCGTAGGCGTTAAGGGCTCCCGGTAGGTCTATACCTATTAGGGAGGTTTTTAGTTTAGGACTTAGGGATTTAATAAGGCTATTAACCAATGCGGAGTCGTTTCAGCCTATTTTCTTTGCGTAATAGTTGAATTTAGAGAAGTATACTAGAAAGCTTTTTGTTCCTTAAGTTATATAATTTATCTTTCTCTAAGCAGTAGCTTGGCGGTTTAGGTTACCGTATATAGCTTTAAGAAGTATAACTAGACTTTATACTAAATTCGGTTAAAGGGGTTTAATAAGGTTAGCTGCGTCTCCTCCTAGTCAACTTAGGGCGTAGTAGAGTCGGTTAGCTTTAGTTAAATAGCGGTTAGTATTACTAGTTAGCTTATTTTTAAGCTGGCTTAAAAATAATTGGAGTTCTTATTATTTACTAGTAAATATTGGAGGGTCTAGTAGTCGTTCAGATTGTTGCGGTGCGGTAGTTAGTTTGGGGTGAATAGCTACTATAGGTTCGGGACTCTCGTTTCGCGTGTTTGTCTCCAAAGAAGGCGTTCGGTCTTAGGGCCCTAGTATAGGCATCTTAAGGGTGCGGACTTCTTCTTGAAGGTCCTTAATTATTTGCAGGTGTTATACTTCTTGTTCGGCTTGTTATTAAGTTAAAGTGGCTTAGTTCTATGCGAGGGCGTCTATAAAGGACTTCTATATCTCTACCAATTGTTCTTAGAGTGCGGATATAATACTAGCGGCTGTTATAGGGGCTTTAGGGTTGTTCTACATTTTGGAGGGTGGTATATAAGGTTAACGCAACATAGTGTTACGGAGCGAGCACAAGCGGTAATAATATATAGCGAAGTAGATATTATTAAGCTATGTATATAAACTGCGTAATAAAGTTAAGACGTTATGTAAGGAAAGGAAAGTAGGAAATAGGGGGAAAAGGGTATATAATGTTCGCTTAGTTGCTAGGTTAACGGGTACTATGCTACGCACGGGTAGAGTAGAGCTTAGGTGGCGGTTTTGGTAGAACTTAGCAGAATTCGGCAGTTAGAGGTCCTTAAAGTTGCCAGTTGGCAACTCCGACAGTAGAGACGGCAGATTGCGGCGGAATACGGCAGATTGCTGTCAGATTGCCGTCTTGTGGTCGGTCTCCGGTTGTTCAGTCGGTGGAAACAGGTGGACGTGTGTAAGGTGTCACGGGGGTGTCCCGTGACAATAGGATTATAATGTAATCCTAGTAATAATAGACAAGTTAACTAAGTAGGGCTACTTTATAGTGTATATAGAAGAAATATTAGCAGAAGATATAGCTAGAATCTATATTAAAGAAGTGTTTATAAGATATAGAGCACTAATAAAGATTATATTAGATAGAGATCTAAGATTTATAGCAGTATTCTAGGAGGTATTCTTAGCTAAATAAGGAGTTTAAGCAGCAACGTTAAATGTATATTATCCGCAAATGGATGGATAAATAGAAAGACTAAACTAGACATTAGAGTAGTACTTAAGATACTATATTAATTACACACAGAATAATTGGGTATTGTTATTACTAGTTATATAGTTTATATATAATGCAACACCACAGAAAGGGAGAGGCATATTACCTTTTAAGGCAAACTATAGATATAAGCTAAGGATATTATTGTTACTATAATAAGTAAAGAAGATAAGTAGCACAGCTAAAGAAAGAATAGAGAACTTAATAAATCTTTATAAGCACCTTAAGGAAATAGCAAAGTTGGTATAAGCAAGGATAAAAAGGTACTATAATACTAAGAGATCTAAGGGACTAGATCTTAAGGAGGGAGATAAAGTATAGCTACTACACAAATTTTTTTAAAGTTAACAACTAAGTAAGAAGTTAGATTAGGACCATTTATAGTTATAGTAAAGATCTTAGAAGTTATATACAGACTTAACCTACTAGAGAAAATGAGAATCTACTCTATATAGTATATCGCGATACTAAAACTAGTACACGGGAATGTTAAGCCACTAGTTTATAAGGTAGATATATATAGAGGCTAAGAGGAAGATAAATAGGAAGTTTTAAAGATTATTAGTTATAAGGACATTAATAACAAAATATAGTATAAGGTTAAGTAGATAGGCTATAACAAGACTACTTAGGAACCACTAAATAATTTAAAGAATGCTATAAGAAAGGTATAGGAGTATTAGAAGAAAAAGGGTTAGGTAGTATTAATAAAGAAGGATTACTAAAGAATAAGTTACCTAAGGGGGACCTAAGAGGAGCAGCTACTAAGGTACTTAGAGTTATTTACTTCTCTGTTAGAAGAGAATCCATTCTTTTATTGCCAAGTTCCTAAACGCCTTATTCTATAAGTTTCCACTCCTTAAAACGCACCTTCTTACGCACCTTTTTAAGACGGATTAACTAAGCTAAAGTAGCCAGATAAGAGTTAAGAGCATATTATTAAGTAGCGGTAGCTTCTTGCTTAGCGTTATAAGAGTAATAAAGTTTAGCTAGTGCTACTAAGAGCTTATTATTAAGCTTTACAGTAGTAGATTAAACTTAGGACCCTAGCAGTAATTAATAAGGGTACTTAAAGACTATTAAGAGTAATAGGACGCGTACACTTAGCGTTAGAAATTAAGTGAACGTTATAGGACGATTAAATGTTTGCTTTAGTGCACTCTAAATATAAAGAGGGTTATTAAGATAAGGGACTTGCTAGCGTAATATAAACTAACCCCTTTTTCGCACAACAAGAATATAAAGATAATATTATCTTACTAAGAGATAATATGGCAGCAATAGTATAAGACTAGTAAGCTATAGAAGAAGAAGAAAAAGCTTTAGGTATAAGGAGCAAAGATATTAACCAAATTAATTAAACAGACATTATACCTCTAGTAGAAGACTTGGAAATATTAGGGATCTTTAAGGACAAAGATAAAGAGGAGGGAGATGGTATTATAGACGCTTTAAGTATAATATTATAACTGTGAGGGGACTTTGTAGACAGGGGGCTATAAGGACACGATTATAGGAACAGATAGATTGTGGAGGAGATAAATCCTTGAGGAGGTAAGGCCTCTGGGATCGTGGAGACTATATACTAGGGGCACGTGCCTCTGGTACGTGACCGACGGACATCTGAGGGGTGTCCGGGGGTTGCCCTAAGGGCAACCTGAGGTACCGCAATAATATCCCTTACATTGCCCCCCTCCTTCTTGCGGTCGGCCCCCGATCGCCATTACTTTTCAGTAGGGAGATTATGGAGGGCTCGTCCCAGAAGGGGTTTAAAAAGATATTGGTATACCGCTGTATATTATCTATCTATCTAACCCCTACTTTGAACTCCTGAAAACCTCAATAAGGAAAAAATATAACTGGAGAAAAGATGTAAGGATTGCCTAGAGACCTATTAGAAGCCTACTGGAAACGTGCTGGTGACTACCTAGGCTAACTTAAGGATTTTTATGCAACTTTACATTTAAGCCTTTACGCCGGTCTGTAATCAATCATGAGTATTATAGGCAATTTAGTGTTCCTTATATAGTTCCATAGAACCTTTTGGTATTGGGTTTGGCGTATAGGGCCTTAGCTTACCGCCGTCTTTTAACTGCTAAGATATTAATCCGTAATCTCTTCTTATAATCCTCTACGTTACTAATGTATTACTTCTATATTCGCCCTTTGGCTATCTAGTGCGGTTGAGGTATTAATTAGTTAATTAAGGAGACCTATCTCCTAAGATTTGGTGTATATGCTTCTAAATCTAGTAGTTCTGTGCTTATATAACTAGCATAGCTTCTCTGCCTAGCAAACAGGAGGGACACTTCGCAATAACATCTGTAGCCCTTATACAATTGTTAAGAACGTCTATGACGTTATTCTTTAATACCATAGCATTAATTAGGTATAATTTAACCTATATACGTCTTTAATTAACGTCTTAGTTGCCTTCCCTAGCCGCGTTATCAGTTTTTATAAGGAAGTGATGGTTAGATAATATATACTCGTATTTCCTTCCTTTTAAATAACGCTATTGTAACAGAGCTATGTCGGTAAGGTTGCGGCTATTCACCGGAAGGGTATTAGAAGGTAAAGTATAAGACGCCTTACTTATTAAGCTTAATCCTTTTCCTTAATACCTAACCCCCCATCATCAACCTTTGTCCAATTTTGGACGTATCTTTGATATATTATTAAGATTTTCTTCTTTTTTATCATTAATTTAATATGCCTCTTTGTTTCCCTGCTAACTACTCTTCTAAGCCGATTTCTTAGTGTATCCTAGCCCTACTATTGCATATAGAACCCCAACCTCCGCTAACTCGCAACTAGTGCTAGTCCTGCTTGAATGACTTTGCCTATATATTCTTGAAAGACCAGAAATCTAATAAGAGGATCCTGGAGGCCTATAATAGGATATACTATGTAAGGTCGAATACCTTTAGTCCTTATAATTGTTGTATGCGTACTAAGAGCGGTAGTTGCGTTGAGGTGGGTTTTCTTATCCTATAAATAGTTTTCTATTACTAACTTTAAGCTTTCCAATAGCCTGGGCCTAAGTGGCGGCGTGCTTTTAATGTCCTTAACTACTATATCGCCCGGGCGCTTTTTTATTCTAGTGCTAATGCTAAGCGACTGGGTCGAATTTGAGATTATACCACGGCCATCTATACCGCTTACAATTCCTAGTAAGCTAGCCAGTAACGCTTGATGCGAGAGCAAGGTTGGTATACTAAGGATAGGGTAAAGGATGGGGATGATAAGAAGAAGGTCGCTATATACTATAAGAAGGAGTTTGCGCATACATGTTAGGTTTCGAAAGAGTATAATATAATGTGTTATTAGGTAGGTTACCCTTTGGGTACCTAGCAGATAGGTAACTAATAGTTGCCGTAGTAAGGTCTTAGTGGTTTTGGACTATACTAACTAGCTAATGTCTCTGTCTATTCCGGGCTTGAGCGTGTCTTTATTAACTATAAGCTTATGCCGCAAGAGCTTTATTGGTACTGGTTTGGACCTGATATTGGTGTTAAGTATTTAAGAATATCCGCCTTAGCTACACCTTATTGTCCTACGCCCGTTTTTATGCCTACTTGTACCCCTACTAAGGGGTCTTATTCCCATTAGCCATTACTTGGTGGCCCTATGGATACTAATCCTGCTCCTAAGGACGAGGCGTAGTGGCTCTGGGTATTCATGGTTTGGATTTATAGGATTTGGGATTTGTTCTTATATATAGTAGCAGTTGAGGGCCTTAATTAAGGTGCTTAGAAGGCTTACAGAGAGGGCTTGGGAGCCTATAGGGAATGCAATACTAGTAAAATGCCCTATTAATTCCTATGCTATGTATATAAAAAGGCTGAGGACGTCTCTTGCCCTAGGCCGTAGCTTTAACCCTTGTGGTTTCTAAAGCGTATCCGTTCTATATCCGGTTTACTATAGCTACTTCTAAACCACCTTGGTATAGAATAGTAGCTATCTATTTCTTACTCTCTAGAGCCTTTCGCGGCCTACTATGAGCTTTCTTTTTGGGTTGCGATGATATAGTAGTATTAGAGCGCTTTCTGCGCCTTGTAGATTATGGACCTTGGTCCTAATATTCTTTTAGAATATCTTCGCAATACTTAAGGTGGTTCTCTGGTTCCTATATGGACTCTTTAGTAGGCTAGCCTAGCTATTTAACTTTGTACTGAAGCTTGTTCTTAACAGACTTATAGCGTAGTATAGCTTTAACCTTATACCGCTTGCCCACCACCTTAGGGTGTTTAATTAGGCCTAGTTAGAAGTTCTTTTCTGGTGGTAGTCTATGCTATAGCTCTAGTAGGTTTATATAAAACACTAGATGCACACGGGCCATAAATAGGGGTAGCTAGAGATAGTAGGCTAGCTTGCCAATTCGTTCCTTAACTTAAAAGGGACCTAGGTATCTTATATTAAGCTTCTTTAATAGTCGACGGGTCTTAATATTTATTAAATATAAAAGAACCTCGTTACCTACTCCAAAATGCTTGTCCTGATGTTTGTAGTTATACTAAAGTTTCTACTACTCCTGAGCATCTTGTAGGCTTTGCTTTGCATGCTTCTATTACTCCTTCTATACCTTAAGGTACCCTTGTACTCTCTGGTGGATGTCCTTAAACTTCCCAGTAGGGTCCTATAATTAATCCTACTGTCTTAGCCAGTGATTATTAGGTATACTATTAAATCCTAATAGTTAGACGCCGTAGGCAATCTGGATTGGTGTATACTAATGCGATGCATGTTGCTTTAAGTTATAAGCGTACTCCGCGTACGGAAGTAGCTTACACTAATTGTCTTATTGGTAGTTTAAATATATCTATAGGTAAGACTCCAGTTCCTAGTTCTGGCGTTTTATTTGCCCATCTGTCTATAGGTGGAAAGCCGTACTATAACGGTGGTCTATCTTTAAATGGAAGCATAGATCCGACCAGTATTGGCTTATAAAGATGCTGCCCCTATTAGTAATAATGGAGTGTAGCTAATCTACCTTAAGAAAGCATTTCTCCCTAATTAGGTTTATAAGCGCTTGTGCATTAATCGTCTTATTAACAGGAAGGTATTGGACGTACTTTAAAAACCTATTAATAAGTATGAGAACCAAATTATATGTTCGTCCTTGCTTATCCTTAGATAGTGGGAGATCCGTAATGAAATCTATAGCGTAATGTTGCTATAGTTTGTTTGCGGGAGGAACCGATTTAAGTAAACCCCACGGCTTATACCTTTGGATTTTATATACTTGATACTTCTCGTAGTGGCTAATATACTCCTTTGCTTCCTGCCTAAGCCTTAGCCAATAGTATTTGCGTTAAAGTAATTCCACTGTCTTGACTTAACTATAGTGGCCGCCTAGAGGATTATTGTGATTCTTTATAAGAATCTTCTGCCGTAGATTTGCTTTATATAGCACCCAAACCTTGCTATTTCTATATAGTAGGCCTATTGGGTCTAGTTCCCAATTTTAGCGCCTTACAGCTTCCTTTCCGTTACGTTTCCGGCCTACTTCCGCATTGAAGATGGCATAGGAGGCGTCCCTCTGTTGCACCTTATAGATGAGATCCGTTAACCTTTCAGATAGTTTCTAGGTGAAAGCTGTTTCGTCCTATACTGCTCCAAGTATAAGACTAGATAGTACTATAGATCTTGCAACTCTTTGATGCGCGTGCGTCAGGAAGGCGGCTACGAGGTTAAAGTCCTTTGGTTATTATAGGGCTCCGAGTTCTAATTGCTCTATAGCTTTGCTATTGGCTTAAGGGGATAGCTTAGCAATTAGGGGTGATATATTACTAGGTTCCAAACTTGTGTTAGGGACGTTCTGTCCAGGCATATTCGGGCCCTTATTGGAAACGGACTGGGTACTAGCTGGAACGCTACTGGATGCTGATAGGGTTTGCATTACCTAAGACTTAATACGTAGAGCTATAGGTGCTTAAGCATCCTATACCCAGAGCTTATTCTGTAATATAGGGAGTAAGATGTCTATTATCTGCTTTCCATCTCCTGTTTTAAAGCCTTTGGCATAGTCTGGCCGTTGTAACGGTCTATTAGCAGGGTTGCTTTCCCCTAGCTTATATTTAATCTTAAAATTAAAACGCGCGAGCTCCTTTGCCTATCTGGCTTGCTAAGGTGTAAGCTCCTTCGTAGTTATAAAGTAGCGTAGATTATAATAATCTGAGAATACACAAGTAGTATGGCTTGCGTGCTTAAGGTAATGTTGCCACTGTTTAAAGCAGTTAACTATAGCTAGTAGTTCCTTATTGTGGGTATAATACCTAACTTTAGGGCCCTGGAATTTTCTGCTATAGAATGCTATTAGTCTCTAGTGGAGCTGGGTAGCGTCCGGATGCCTATTAGGTTGGAGTAGGATACCAACAAAAGCGAAATTTAATGTATTAGTGACTATTATTAGTGGTTAATCTGGGTTGAAATGCCGCAGCAATAGAGCTTCTATAAACTTTACTTATAGTTCCTAAAAGGCCTCCTGTACCTTTCCGGGCCATGTCTATGGTTTATACTATTTAGTTAGTCCCTTCTTGGTTTTCTTCCTTTCTGCCTTTAAGCCTTTTGCTCCTTAGGTTAGGTCTTAGGAAGCTTCCGTAATATAGTTGGATAGGTGCCGGGCGATGTCTAAGTAGTTATAGATAAAGCGCCTATAGAAATTGGCAAAGCCTAGGAATATTTAAACATCCTAGTAGCTCTTTAGCTCCGGCCACTCTTAAATCATCTATACCTGTACTAGGTCCATAACTATATCTATAGGCGTTACGATGTAACCTAGAAACTCAACCTGCTTAATATTAAAGATGTATTTTAACGCCTTGGTATAGAGGCCCTATTTGTCCAAGCGTTCTAACACTTCGCGGACGTGCTATTTATACTAATTCTTATCTTCTAAGTAGATCAGAATATTATCTAGATAGATAATATATATATAATTAACAAGTCCCCCTAAGGCTCTGTAAATATATAACTAGAATATTGCAGGCGTATTGGCTAGCCCAAAAGGCATCACTAGATACTTAAAGTGGCCATATTAGGTTTTGAAAGCAGTCTTCCACTTATCCCCTTCTTTAATATAGAGCCTATGATAGGCGTCTCGTAGATCTAGCTTTGTGAAGATCTTCGCCCTAGATAATTAATCCAGTATTTCACTAACTAGTGGTAGTGGGTAATGGTTCTTAATTGTTACTTTATTAAGACCGCGGTAGTCTATGTATAGCCTTATAGTTCTATCTGGTTTTGGGATAAAGAGGATTAGTGCGCCCGCTAGTGACTTACTAGGCTGGATCCATCCCTTTTCTATTAAATTATTAAGGTACTCCCGCAGGATTTCAAGCTCTTTGCGAGAGAGGTTGTAGATAGGAAGGTTTAGGGGTACTTTACTCTCTTCTAGATTAATTGCATGATTGTATTCTAAGCTCTGCGCAAGGACTCTGGCTTGTCTGCCCGAAAATACCCTTAGTAAGTCCTTTAGGCCTAATGGAATATTTGATAAATTGGGGTCGCGCTCGTCCTCTGTATTATCTTCGGGTAGGTCCCGGAGCTCCCTCGGGACGCTCGCGGGCAGCGTTATACGCTGTGGCGGTTGTTCGTATATGGTTGCTACTGTACGTTAAACAGTTGCATGCGGCAGCTAGTGGAGGGTAGGGAATTCTTTAACGCAACGTTTGAGGTGCCGTAGTATATTCTCTATATATTGCTTAAGCTATAGTAACCCGTGACGATGAAAGTATCTCGTAAGATCTTTGAGATCGCTACTTCCCTGCAATATCTCTGCGACCTATCTAGCAGTTCCCCGTAGGGTGTCCGTTATAGAGGGGTTATCGCCTATACTAGGCTCTATACCCGTCTTGCTATAGAACAGGGGTTGGATCTAATACTCCTTTAGGTATAGAACGTATACTGTTTTATCTGGCTCTATATCCTCTAGGATGTGTTTAAGACTTATTAGTAATATACGCCCTTCCAATTCCTTATCGTTCCACTATTTAAAGGTTCCTGTCTTAAAGTGTATCTTAGGATCTGCTTCCGCGAGCCAAGGGTATCTAAGGATAAGGTTATAACCTGTGAAGTTAGCCGCCTAGAAGGGCTGCGGGCCGACCACCTTAGTGCGGTTATATATGTTGGCTACTAACACCGTAAGCTTATACGCACTGTGCAGTTTAATTTAATGCTTATCCAGGAAGCCTGCGATAGGTTTTTACCACCTTTATAATGGGATAAGCTTATGCTCTTTTGCCAAGTTATACCGTATAAGGTTAATTTCGGCGCCACTGTTATATAGTGCTTAGAGCTGCCGTACCTTACTAGTAGGGAGTATTATTTCTAGCTTAATAGCAATACAAAGAGTCTTCCCTTCCGTATCTTGCCCTAGTTGTAACTAGGAAAGGTCCGCAACTAGGGCTTTTCTTTTTTTAGGTTAGTACGACTATCGCCCTACTTGCCCTTCTAATAAGCTTTACCTCCGGGGAAGCTTTCTCTTGGCTTCTTAGGGTTGTCTTGTAAGGGTATTAGACGGGTGCTAGATTGGCCCTAGGACTCTTTCCCACTGCTTAGGTTTTCTAACTTTAACCCTTCTAATATTCTCTTTGAGAAAGGTTTCTTTGAAGGCTGGGACTGCCCTATATTACTATTGCGGTGCCCGCGCTTCTGGTAACCCCCTAGATTCCTACCAGAAGAGGTTTGGTTCCTTACTGCTTCCTTAGCGTTTAGAACTGCTCGTTTAAAATCAGTATATATGGTGATCCTTAACAGGGCTCCCACGCGCCTCACTTTATCACGAATTGGTGGCTTTATTCTAGCCTAGATAAATCCAATCTTTTTTTTTTTATAGATGCTGCCATCCTTATTTTTAAAGGGCTCTGGATCCATCTGTTAAGCTTAGGTTTCTATATAGTTTATAAACTAGCAGAAATCCTCATTATCACGCTATATACCATTCCAGAATTGCTCCGCGTTACTATATTATATAATATGCGGATCCTAGATCCAATTCTTTAGAAAGGTCTACAGCTGTGGCTATATAATAATTTGATCTTTATTAAGCTAACTAAGTGTAATCTAGTTTAGTAACAGATCTTTAATCTTGCTAATAATCTATTAGGTACATTCTTTAGTATTATCTTGTATTATCAGCATTTTAAAGAAGTTATCCATTTCACGGACCCAATTGTCTAAGTGGTGAGCCTTGGGTCTGGGGCGGAGTTCTAGACTATTAGAGGCCTTAGCTAGTCGGTCTATATCTTTCTTCCACTTATTATGTAAATGCCTCTCTAAATCTTCCACACCTCCTTAGGAGGGTATAGGGTAACCCCTAGGGAGTCCTTGGTCTTGGCCTAATTATAAAAGATTTTATCTAGTCTGGATTAAGTTTTGCCAGACCTGGATCTGCCCCTAGAGGTTTCTAATATGTTTATTAGTGGCTCCCTCCTGCATGGCTTCTAAGAGCCTTATAACAGCTTCCTAATATCCTCCTTACAGAAGATTAGTATGGGGCTCCTAACTTCCTAGGCTCTGGCTTAGGGAGGCTCTAGCTACGGAGGTAGTATTGGTACTAGTAGCTAGTATAGGTTTCCCAATGAGGCTTAAGTCTTAAGTTAGTGGTTAGGTTAGGTTACCTAAAGGGGTAGGCCCGCTTAGCTTATAAACAGTCTGTATACCGCCACTATGCTAATTATAGGCCGGTGGTCTTCTGGGAGGGTTCCAGTTGGGTCCCTAGTTAGACGCGTTAGTATATTCCTCTGGCATTTCTGGCTTAGGGGAAGATCTTGGGGTTGCCTCTGGCGCTTAATTTTCCAATTGGCCTGGGTAGGGCCGGAGGGGTTCTAGTTGCTTTTCGGCGGTGTTGCGTCCGTTATAGAGGGTGTCTGCGTTTTCCTTAGCGGTAATTGTAGGTGTGTGAGAGTCTTTAAGCTCCTAGTACATCTGGGTATTAGGGCTTATTCGGCCGTCTTGCCTAGAGGTTTATATTGTCGCAATCTCTTGCTGTTAAAGGGACCTTCCTGCCTTAATGCGACGGCTTTCTAT
>Ga0307507_10001159_pt1 | contig 58581 bp, 35 predicted proteins | sample 7_EM_MG_FD_207223 | JGI IMG/M metagenome (GOLD analysis project Ga0307507, IMG submission 207223) | Populus trichocarpa ectomycorrhiza microbial communities from riparian zone in the Pacific Northwest, United States - 7_EM | ecosystem: Host-associated > Plants > Roots > Unclassified | place... | reverse complement strand
AGTGGCTAGATATTCCCTTTAGGCCTTAATACTACTAATACATTAGTGTATAGATCTATATATATTTGTAGTAGAACTCTATTAAAATTGTTATATATTAATATAGTTATATTAGGGGATATAGGGAACGCTAACCTTATAATAAAACGTTATTAAAGGGTATATAAGGGAACGGAAGTTCCTTTAGGATATAGGCTGCTTAGGAGATTTTAAGTGCTGTAAAACTACTACTATAAATAGTACGCCGCTAGAGCTAAGCTATAAGCTTTAGGCAGCTTATATAAAGGCCTACTATACTTTCTTACCTACTTAGGTGCTTACTTCTAGAGAGTTAAGCCTATAGGCCCTCTATTAGCGACTTAGTTAATTAAGGTATAAGTATAGTAAAGGGGATATATATAAGCCTATATAATTGGATTGTCTATAAATAAGGATCTAAAGCTAGAGAAAGGAAAGGAGAAGAAGAGTAACGCTGCTTAATATTTTATACAATCTTCTAGTTACGTAACTACTACTATCTAAAGAATGTCTAAAACTATCTATAATTATCCGCTATAATCTACCGTTTTCCACTAGTGCTATAATACCCTCTAGCTAAATAGGTAGTAGTAGCCTAGGACCTACTAATTAGAAGCCTTAAAAAAAGGGATACTAAGGATATACTATAAGGTACTAGATAGAAAAGTCTAGTAAGCTCTTATATATAGTCTAAGCATTTTATTTATATATATTAATAGGTCTTACATTTTTAGACTACTTAAGGACACTAGGTAAGCATATAGGAGTAACTTATAGGCGAGAGAATAACGTAGTTGGCACCTTAGCTGGGTAAGTATATAGAGCGCTAGGTAATAAGTTAGGAGCTTAGAATAATTAGCTAAGTATTAAGAGCCAAAAGCTTAGGGTTAGGTAAGTAGTAGAAGTTAGGGGCTAAAAAAGCTTAGAGCTGGGTAAGTAGTAGGGGGTTAGGAGCTAAAAGTACTAAGCTAGGTAAGCTACTGTAAACCCTAAAGGATGCACTAGCTGGGTAAGTGCTTAGGGCGTAAAGGTAAGCTATATAAACTTAAATAAGACCCTTTTCTAATAATATAAATAAGGAATTTAATCTATATAGAGACGCTTTTAAACGCCTAAACTATTACCTAAAAATATTTCTACTTATATTAGAGATAACGATCCTACTATTTATACTAACGGTAGTAAACAATAGCCTTTAGAGCTTATATGGTAGCTATAGCTAGTAATCCCTTTAGGGGTTAGAAGTATAGTTTACTAATATCTTACGCTATAAGTAAGCTATAGGCATGCCTTATTTCCCTAAAAAGGTAGCACGTTTATATTATACTACTTATATAGGTAGAGCTACTGTCTTCTATTATATAGAGATACGTCTTAAACGATACGCCTTTTAGCTTTAGAAATTAGCTAAAGTCCTACTAGTTTTCCTAGCAGCTAGCAATAGGGTCTATAGGCGGTTAGTTAATAGTAATTACCCTAGCTAGATTCCTAGGGGTAGGTATAATAGCTGGTGTTCTACTATTACCTAGATAGGGCTTAGTTAGGAGTTTAGCTAAGGGCTTAGCGTCCTAATAGTATATAGCACAACTCTCCCTCCTATATATACCTCTTCTTCTCTTTTTATCTTAGTCTACTTAATATATAGCCCCTTATTATTGCTTAATCTATTAGATCGCTCCTATAGGAAGCTAGCTATAATAATAGGCCCAAACTAGTAGCCGCTTTTAGGAGTAATTAGAGAAAGGTTTCCTCCTCTTAAGAGGCGTATATTGTAGACCATAGTAGCTATAAGGCCTAAGTAGAACCGTAGCGGACCATCTCTTAGAAAACTTAGCGGGGGCAATTAAATAGCCTATTAAGCAGCTTTGGTCAAGCCTTATATTCCCAGTATAGTTTTAGGTTAGGTGCCTTTTAAAGGCGCCCCTTCTTTATAATTAACTCTACTCCTCTAGGAGTGTTTAGGTAAGGTTCCCTTAAGATAGAAGGCTACCTTAGTTTAAGATAGTTACCTAGTTAATTCTGCTAGTAGTTATATACTTATCTTAAAGATTAAGCTATATATATCTAAGTATAAGTAATCTATATAATAAAACTGCGAATAGCTTATTAAATTAGTTATCGTTTATTTAATAGTACCTTACTACTTAGATAATTATAGCAATTCTAGAGCTAATATACACTAAAAACCCTAACTTTAGGAAAGGTATATTTATTAGATAAAAAACCAACGCCCTTTAGGGCTTCTTAGTAATTTATAATAACTTAATAAATTATATAGCCTTATGCCGGCTGTTATAGCTTATATAAATGCCTCTAAACCAAAGCTTATAGAATGCTGTATTCTAAAGATACTAAGCTAAGGAAAAGAGGAGAGGTATATATAGGAGGTAGAGACGTAATATATATATATTATAACGCTAAGTCCCTAGCTAAACCCCTAACTAGGCTCCCTATCTAGGTTACACGTTATGGTGCTATAACACCAGCAATGGTTTATTTAAATTTCTGCCCTATTAACTTTTAATAGTAGGATAGTAGCCTACTATAGTATTAATAGGTAATGGAGAAGGAGCCTAAGAAACGGCTACTATATTATAGTACTATTACAGACCTTAGTTAGGGGCTAAGCTAGAGCCTTAGCGCTATATATATAGATATATCCTTTCCTCAACCTTCTCTTAGTTCTTATCTTAGAATTCTAGTTTACTGGCTACTAATAGATCCTATTCTATTAACTAAGCCTTTATATACTATATTTAAGGTAGTAGGTACGCAAATTACCTAATCCTAATATAGGGAGGTAGTAATAATAAACCTACTTTATTTTTACGCTTTAATATATTACCTATTCGCTCTAACGTCTATTTCTTCCCACTTAGGTTTACTGGCTATATATGCTATAAAACAGACTCTTTTTCCTATACTATTGCCTCTATACACTGCCAAAACTAACTATAAGTACTATACTAATGACTTACCTACCTCCTATAGTAAATATCAATGGATAATCTTAATGTCTTTACTTATCGCATAAATTCCCATATCTGCCCTTTACTATATTACTATATTAGACCCTTAAAACCTCTAGTTCTCTTCCTAACTATTAGCGACTTAGTTAATTAAGATATAAGCATAATAAGAAGGATATATACAAGCCTATATAATTAGATTGTTTATAAACGAGAATCTAAAGCTTAAGCGACTAGGATAGAATATTTTATAGGATTACTAGACTAAGTTAGCGGTAGATAGGTAGATATAGTTATTTAACTAGGTAAAATAAGAGGCGGCGATTAAAAAGAAGTTTTTAAAGGTATATAGTAAGTTAGATATTAATTGATAGGGTGTTAATAGTATTAATATATATAGCAGCAGGACAGTTAGTATTATAGCGCTAGTAGAAAATAGTAGATTATAGTAGATATTATAGTAGATACAGGTTATATAAGCCCACGTAACTTAAGGACTATATATAACTTTAAGCAGCGCTACCCTTCTTCTCCTTTCCTTTCTCTTCTATTAGATTATCCTATAACAACTCCTACAGGATCTTTAGTATATAGTGCACTTTTTAGCTATTAAATAATAATAAATCCTCTACTAATAACCGTTAGCTCTTCCTAACTAACTTATAGATTACGTTACAGAACTGCGCTATATTAAAATTTAACCCTTTATATAATAACTTATTATAACCTATCTACTTAAGAATAATAACTACACTAGTACTTAGTCACGAGTTATTAAGGAAACCGCTTTAAGTTTTCTATAATATATTAAAACTTAGTAAAATTTTCTATTTCTAACCTAAAGTATAGGATTAAAATACCCCTAAATATGGAATAATTAGCATATATTACTTATCTCTTTCCTTATAATTTTATCCTTCTTACCTAACCATTCTAATACTTTTTGCTTATTACCTCCTAATATTATTCCTTTCTTCTATATTTCTAAATTGATCTACTTCTAAACCTCTCCGTTTGTAAACCCTAATATTACCACTACTACTTCTTTTAATACCCCTATATATTAATAGCAAGCTCTTCCTCTCTATTAAAATCCTTACCCCCTTTCTTCGTTTTCCTCCTATAAATGGTAGATATGTTATAGTGCCTAGCAAGTATTGTATTATAAAAATTGCTAAAATTGGACCCTCTCTAGAATTCCTACCTACTGCTCTATTATCTTTACCTCTTCTATATCGCCGTAATTCTCCCATCTATATATTGTCTCCCCCCTATATTACGCCTTATATATAACGCAACCGATTTTCCACTCCTTAAACTACTAAGGTAAATCCTCTATCCCTAACCTCTTATATGCGCACTATTCCATTCTCCTCTATTAGATAATATCCTAACGCTATCTCTTAGTTATAAATTTATCCCATATAGCCATCGCTCCTTTATTTTCTTTTAATCCACTATTTTCTTTACCTTCTAATTCTATTACCTCTGCCTCTAACCTATTTATATCTTAACTTATTTCTTTTACTAACTGCTTATCTTCCTATTTGGACTTGCTTATTATGCCTAACCCTTTAGCCCTATTAACTGGAGCTGCGTTTAGCCGCTTACTTAGAGTTACTCCTTAGTTTTTTACTACTACTCTTCCTCTCTTTGTCCCCCTTAGGTTGCCCTTATATATATTATACCTCTCCTCCCCTATCTCGTAACCTATATAATTAGTCTATTTATCTATCTCGTCCATCTCCTTATCTAAAGCAATCCGTCTACAATTCTTGCCTAATATAAACTCCTTTATTAACTTATTTACCTTCTATCCCTACTCCTCTACCCTCTTTCTATCTCTCGCCATCTACTACACCTGTATAATAATCGCCTTGCTTTTTAATCCATCTTATCCCACTCTTCCACTCTTCTATATATAGTTACACATCTTCTTTGATATTCCTATATATATAACTACTTATATACTTCGTGCGTTAATACCCAACCCTAGCGCGTTTATTGCTGCGAATACTTACTCTTACCTATTAATTAGCTGCCGTAAAATCCGCTTCTTTGTATTTATCCCTATATTATAGTAATATACGCTATAGCCTACCGCCTTTGCCACCCTTTTAGCCTGCGCGATCTCCTTATAGTATACAATAATCTGCCCTAGTATAGGATACTGCTTTTTCTTCTCCTCTACTAGTGACTGTACCTTATTATCTTCCTGCCCCTATTTATATAACTATACCTAATATTCCACGTTTGTTCTTATTATCTTTTCCTAAAACTTAACTATATCTCTTCTATCCAATCCCATTACTTTATAGAATTGGATTTTATTTCTTAGTAGTAGCGTTGCTATTAAATACATAAGTTATATTTGCTTTTCCGTTATCTTTACTAGCTTTAATATCCCTAGCTACTATTTATTATCTGAATCTAACATAATGTAGTACTTATTAATTACAATCCAATCTAGCTGCTTTATTGCTCTCTTTTTATTAATAAACCTGCTAAACGCTGTTAATACCGCCGCTTTTAGTATAGCTAACATAATACTAGCCTAATAGGGCGGCCTTTGCCCATCCTACTCCGCGTAGCTAATTTCTACCTTATTATATCTATCTTTTAAGTCCCCTTGTAGTAAATTTAGTGGTATAATAATAATTATTACCCTAATCCTCGTGCTCGCCGCTAGTAGTATAAAAAATATGCTCTTTCTACCTCCTATTTATATAATAATCAGTATCTATAACTGTTATTATATAATAGCCTCTAGTCCGGCTCTCTATAGCCCTTAAAACTCTACTTCCAGTCCTACTAGCTATTTTAGCTACCTTTTTAGATCCGTTTTATGCAACGCCCTCTATTACTAGAACTCCTTCTATTCCTACTCTACCTATACCTATCACCACGTATTCGGATTAATATAGCCTTTCTCCTATACCAACTGAAATTCTAGGATGCGGTATTAATTTATACTAACTTTCCGGAACTTCTGCCTTTCTAACATAGTATAGAATAGCAATTCTATTAATAGTCTTCTATATATCATCTCCTCCATCCGCTTATAATATCCAGACTGCCTTTTTTATACATTATCTGTCTTGTTACCGCTCTCTCTATTCTTATACACCAAATCCAAGTTCTAAAGGACGCCCTTATCCCTTACCATCTCTCTCTATATAGCTAGGTAGACATGCCGCCAAATACTTATAGAAATTCGCACGTCTATTCTATCAGATATCTCTCGCTGCATTACTCTACATATATAATTAGAGCCCTAAAAGCTGTTTAGATTACTTACTCTCTTTTCTAATTTAAATATATTCTGGGCTTTTTTACTATCGCCCTTACCTCCACCTTTATTATCGCTCCATTTTGCTATATTAGTTCTCTCCCGGTCATCTTTATCCTCTTTATCTTTACTATTACTCCACCGTTCTTCTAGCTCTAGCTCCTATAGAAAGGCTTTAATTTCATCCTACCCTCTATATAGCATCTATAAAATCTCTATATATAGCTAAATAAGCCATAGGTAATATATAACCATCTCACTTACCTCTCTTAGTATGTACTAATGGATAATCTTAACCTTCTTGCTCGCGCTATATCCTTTATAGTATAATGTTATAAATGAAACCAGTCCTTTATTAATATAAACCCCTTTAATACCTCTGCTATTTACACTATTCTTATACTGGATGCTTATAATCTCTATCCCTTATACTAGCGCACCGCCTATTATATAGACCAAAACGAATAGTCTTTCCTTAAATCTCTATATAGCCCGCATATAGTTAAACACGCCTTAATCTTTCCACAGAATGCCTCTATTGCCCTCTATATTGCTCCATTCTTTATATATAAATTTCTTCTTTAGCTTCTCCTCTGCTAATACCTATCTAAATAGCTATCTCTTATTGTCCTCTTTAAACAGATTATAGGGGTTTTTTAGGAAGTTCCAGCCTTCTATTATCTCTATATAGTTATTACGCAGCTCCTTTAACTTTAAATCTAGTAGTTATATAGTCCCCTTTTAGATAGCACCTCGCTCATTAACATCTAATAAAAGTAATTCCTATAATAGCTGTAATTAGACTGTTTTGTATAGTCCCTTAACTATTGACTATAAATTAATTAGTATAAAGGTCTACTTCTTAATTAAGATTTTATTGCTATTCTATACTACCCTTCCTTCCCTAGTTGTGCCGTATTGGATACTAAACCTATATATCCTTATATATAAAACCCAATCTATAGGAGTAGGCATTCCTCTATATATTGTTAATATTATAAATTGGTAGACCATCCGTTTTATTAGCTTAAAGGTAGATAGCACCTTTGCCTTGCTCTTATACACTTCTAAGCCCTGTCTTTATAATCTATATATTTTTCTTTACTAAACTATATGCGCCTAATAGCCAACTAACGTATATGTTATTGTTATAATCGCTAATAAAACTAGTATAAAGTTCTAAGCCTTAAATTATCCGCCCTTATTTACGTCTAAACCAATCACCGCTAGTCCGCTAATAATGCCGCTTTTATACTTACTTAACTTTAGCTTATAGTTAAATATAGCTATCTAAAATGCTAAATAAGCCTCTTTGATCTTCTACCTTTTGGCGTAGATGTCTAATCTACCCTTCTTATTTTCGCTAGTAAGTAACTAGATAGAAAATAAGCATCCCTTTTAACGCGGAGTTAGCGTATACTACAGCCTTTTAGCCTTTATATGCGTTCTCTATAAATATCGGAGAATCTTAGCCTAGTGGTTACTATACTTGCGGATTATTTATACCTTATACTTCGCATAAAATAGTTACTTATTTAAACGTTCCCTAACCTCTTATCTATTAATATATTTTAACGCAGATCTGCCTATTATATTTAACTAATATATCTAGAACGCTTACCTAATTAATCGTCTTATCGCTTTATATGCGTCTACTAACCCTTTATCCCCTTCTCTCTCTACTAATTAGTCTAAAAAATAATGCCACTGCTACTACTTCCCCTACTACTCTTCTAGCTCTTTTAGCTCTTCCCTAATAGCAGGCTACGTTAAATTAATTAATTCTTATTAAATACACTTCCGCACGTACTCCTCCTAACCAGTAAATTCTAGCCATAGGTTTACAATAAATCAATTAGTATTCCCTTCTATTTCTCTTTTCTCTCTTACTTTTTTAATCTCTTTTACTTACTAATTTAGCTCCGCTTTAGCACGCTTAATAACCAGATTAAATTTTTACGCCGTTCTCTCCCATTACTAGACAACTCAAAAATATCTCTACCACTCTCCCTAAATAAAAAATCACTAGCAGTCTTAATCTATTACCCATATCTTATTTACCGTCTTATAATATTTTACCCGGTTATTTCCTCCTTGCTTCTAGTAATTTACCTACTAATATTTTTCCTTATAATGTTCCTAAATGCCTTTAATTGTCCGGTAAATATATACATCTGGGTATATTGTTCCCTCTTTACCTTCCTATTTATATAAAAATCCATTATAGAATACTGGAAGCCCTAGGATAACCTTAACAAGCTCTTATAGGTAAATAACTTTATTTTTTGTCTAAGTAATATTGTCTAACTCCCTAATAAACCCTATAATGGCTTCCCTTGTCTCCCTAGATGTTTTTCCCTTATATTAGTTGGACAAATACCCTCTAATCTAATTAGGGGTAACGGCGTATAGGCAACGTTTATAAAGAATAATTTAATATTTAGGTATATGCTTAAAAAATTGGTTAAACTATTCTGCGGCTATGGCGGCAATATATACTAACCGTCTTTATATAATAATCTAGCACTATCGCTTTAACTATCTGTATTTATATATATTAACCCATAATCTCCTCTTTTATTTCCCTAGTTCTATTTAACTTTAACTACGTTAACCAAACCGCCTTATTCCGCCCTTCTGCCTTTACCTAGTTGGCTATTGCATATAATATAGCTGCTTATTAATAGAGCATGGATGGTTTATCTCCTAAAACAGACATATTAATAGCGCTACTAGTAGTAACTTATTACTAGTCTAGTTCCCCCTTTTTATGCCGTTTCTCCTAAATAAGGATCATTATAAGGCTAGCCTAAGTCCTCACTATTGCTATATTTATAATCCAATTAGTCTTCTACTATAATATATTATATCGGGCCATTTAGGTAGCGTGGTTTTCTTACTAGCTTCTAAAAATACTCCCTATATAAGTTAGGTGGTATACATTATTAGTTATAATAATATTTCTAATTTCTATATCTAAGGGGAATATAAATCTCTATATTATTAAATGCCTATAACTGTATTAATCCTAGCCTCTAGCGTAACCCTTTAAGAAATATAAACCTTCCTTCTATACTTACTTTCTATATTGTTTATTGGCACTAACACCCCTATAGTATAGGTACGCAACAGTACTAACCTTAGCCTATTGTTCTTTATTGTAAAGTCACCTAAAGATATATTATAGTGGATCTGCTAGTCCTATAGGCCTAAAGTGCTTTTATAACTTAAACCTAAGCTTAAATAGGAACGCGAACAGGTTAATACAGACAATGCTATTCTAGACTCTTAACCGTAAAGCGAGGATAATAGTAACTACAGTAGCCTAGTATAGGTTCGGTCCACGGCCGATATTATTAATAATAGTCCGGATATAAGCGGCAAAAGCGCCTATTATAGAGATAAAAGGCCTATATTTAATGCTTCTTTTCTATCTTAACCGCCTATTAAGCGTGCTTGGGACCACACAGCTATACTAGAGCTAGAGTACGTTATAACCGTTGGTAATATAAATAGGCGTAAAGAAAGGGAAAGGCGTAGAAGGTTAGAAAATATACTTTTAGAGGTGTTTATAACTAAAAAGGAGGATAATATATAGGATGTATATATATAGGAGAACGGAAGAAAGCTTGCCTGGCTAGCCAAACAGCCTAGCTATATAGGAATGGGTAGATAAAAGGTATCTGCGTTAGTCTATAGGGTAAGCGCTATTAGTAGCAGAGAGGCTGTTAAGAATATAAAGGCCATACTTACCTACTAGCGAAAAAATGGCACTATAGATTTAAACCGCTAGACTGCTCCCTAACTATTATTACAGTCCTTAGTTACTTTTAGCTTTAGTAGCTAAAATATAAATACCGCGCTATTAGGTTTTTAAAAGGCTTTCTTTAACCTTACCACCATTAAAGTAACTAGGATACTTTAAGACATTCTTTATTACCATTATCTCGCATACCTCTATAACTGTTATTGAAATGTGGAAGCACTTCTAAACCGTACACCATTAAGCGTATAGGGTAGAGGTGTTAGCAACGCCTCTTTAGTTAAGAACTAGCTCTTTAACACACTCTACCTATCTACTAATACGCCTTCTTTATTACTAGCCGACTCCTCAGCTCTATCTGGTAAGTAATAGCGCTACTTTACAAAGTATCTTGTTAAGGGCCACTGATGGTATTATATACAGGAGATACTTGGTTCTAGTATCCTTGCTTTTATTCCTATATCTAAAGTATCTTATTCTTTTATTAAGTGGCTCTTATTAGCTGTGTTTAAGGTATTTCTTAACCTTATTAAGCGATTCTACCTAGACGCCATTAAGTTTGGTTAACTGATAGAGCACTTTATACAAAATGCCTTAATGGGCCGCCAGCCGCCTTAGAGCTATCTTCCGATCAAAGATATAAGTAATAATTAACTATAGGAAATACATCTTTCCGATATAGTCTAGCTGTTTAAGCGTTATCCTATACTAGCTATTAAGGATATTTCTTTACCTATTTAATATTATTTTTACCTAATATTATATTACGTAACTTAGTTGTTATTAACCTTTTATCTTAACCTCCTACTTAGATAGTTTAATAAATTACTCTTTAATATACTTAATATACTATAATCGTGCTCGCCTTAACCTACGCGTTTAATATTTAATAAGTTAATAGGATTAATTTCGGATAGATATATATAATAAATATATATTTTATAAAAGCCTTTCTAAAAATCTTGTATACGTTAAGTTATAGCGGCTGTAATTTAGGCGGTTAGCGCTTTAAAAGCCAGCACTGTAATTTTTTTTTACATATACTGGGTAAGCTTTGTAACTAGGATATATATTAGTGTTTACTACGCAAACACTAATATTACCTTAACTAACCCTAACTTTGCAACCTATCTAATAGGGTTTTTATTAATCTAAATATACTAAGGGGTAGCAATTTCTCTCTTTTACCATTTATATAAGTTTCGGAAATATTTAAGCCTAGAAACCCTAAATAAATTAGCCCCCATATTTTAAAGGAATTAGGTCATTTGCCTAATCTCTTAGCATCCCTTTATATAGGCATTTTAAACAAATCAGCCTAATTCCGTCGTTCTATAATTATAACTCTTTTATACTCTACTTTAGCTCCTTTCTTTCCCTTACTATTGTCTTTACTGGCCTCTTATACGTCTCCCTTCCTCCTCTATATAGGCCTAGGCCCTAGCGCCGCACTATTCTTCTTCTACTTTCTCTACCTATTTTCCTAATATATCTTCCCTACTTTAGGGTTATTAGTTTCTTCTCCTATAGGGCACCCTAGAGTCCCTCCATAGTTTATTTAGGCGTGCCTTAATATACTTTATAACATTAGAGTTGCGTTCCTTTTACACCCTTTACATTACATTGGCTTCAATATATAGTTATAGGGGGGGAATATTAGCTTCCTTCTTAAGCAATACTATAGCCGTTTGCTTATACCCACCTATTATACTCCTAAGGTAGGCTATTTAGACCTTTTAGAGTGGTTTAAGGAGTAATTTAAGGGGGCCTTTCTTAGTTTCTTTAGTGGCCCAAATGCTAGATCTATACGTTATGGTTAGCCAAACAACTGCTATATATAGTAGGCGTGACCTTTAGAAGCATAGACCCTATATAGAATTAATAATCCTGGATATAGCAATATACTATACTTAGCCCTTATAAGCCGCTTACGCCGTATATACGCTTTACTAGAGCTTGCTATTTACCTATACTCCTAATACCCTTAGGCCTTAAACCGGTTAACCCCTAAAGCCTTAGATATAGATTATATGCTAAAAATCTATAGATTAGTTATGTTTTCTTATAAAATAGATTAGCTAGTATTTCTCTAGTAAGAATTAGACTCTATATCGTCTTGCCTATTCTATATAGGTATTATAGGCTTTTTCTAGTGTCCTACAGTTCTCTACGGCTGTTGGCCTATATATAATTAAGTTTATATTATTAACAAAGCCTATCCCCTAGGTCGCCCCTTCCTTAAAGGTATTAAGCAGGTTACTTACAAAGAAGAGGAAGAGTATAGGCAATAGAGGTAATCCTTATAGTATTCCTATTATAACTATAATAGGGGGGCTCTAGTATCCACTAAAGACTAGTAATATTTCTTTCTAGCCTATAAATCCTTAAATAAATTAAATAATCTATTTTAGGAAGCCCTTTGCCCTAAGGATATATAGGAGACGCTTATAGGGTATATTATTATAGGCGCCGTTAATATCTAGGCTAAGTATTAATACTATAAAGTCCTTTCGTATAGCCCATACAGTTTTAATAGTAGTAGTGTAGTATAAGTGCTAATAGCGTTAAGCGATTCTTTCTTACCCCTATTTAGCTTTATGGTAGTAGGGCGTATTCCTCTACTATGTCTACTATATGGTCCGCTATAACCTTTTTTAAGATCTTGCTTAGGGTGTTTTCTAAGGCAATAGGGCAGTAGCTTCCTGGGATTAAGTAGTCTACTTTACCTTCTTTTTATAAGATAACCGTCGTTATGGATTTTCTAAGTTATAGGTAGTAGCCTATTACAAAGTATACTCTGGCTACGTCTGCAAGCCAAGGTACTATAAGTAGTCTACAAGTCTTTAGGGCTTTGTTTAAGATCCTATCTAGTCCTAGTACTATGTTATTTAAGAGGCGGCTAATAGTTCTGGCCATTTCTTTAGTTATTATATCGCTGTCGACCCTTAGGCAAGTCACCAGTATTTTACTAGTAATGTCGCTAAGGTCTACTAAAGCCGGTTAAGGAAAAAATCTTTCTATAAGGATCTTTACCTTCTCGTTATTATTACTTATAGCCTATAGTTCGCCTACTCTTTATAGGGGTGGTAGGTATAGATCTTCTACTAAGTATCCCGCCTTTTTCTTTACCCATTTCGCTATAGTCCAAAGGCCCTTATTATAGGGGAGACTTAGGTTAGTAGTATATTTATTTATAAACCATCTCTAGTTATTCCTTACTTCTTTTTTTAGGGTATTCTTTAGCTAGTTTCTTATATCTTTATATTATCTTTTATCCTCAGAATTATAGCTGCTTGTATATTTCCTCCTTACTTGTTATTAGCCGGCTATAAGGGCCGCGCACTATGCGGACCATGCGTGTCATATATAGGGGCCTAGTTTTAAAACCAGGCAGTGCTTTTCTAGCCCACTTTTAATTACTGCCTAGATCCTTTCTAGTCTTTAATTAATTTCCTTAGGGGTAGCCAATAAGCCTCGCTTATTTGGTATTAGGTGGATTTCTTCTAGGTCTTAGAGTTATTATTTAATTATATTAAGGAAGCTATCTACGTTAAGTTTCCTTATTGCATATCTTTTGCCATTTAGTTGCGCCTTAATGTCCAGATCTAGTTGTATTTAGATAGGGATATAGTCTAAGGTAAGTGCCTATTCTTCTTTAGGGGAGCACCTTTTAAGTCTCTAGTATAGGTTTTCGTCCATAATTATAAGGTTAATTGTACTTTTAGCGGTGCCCTATTGCCATATAATTGCACCTAGGGAGGTAGCTAGCTTAAGGCCCCCATTATCTATAGCTCTTAGTAGGCACTCTACCTGGAGCGTCTCCGGGCATATTTATCCCACATAACCGTAATTAGTAAGCGATTAGTAATCCTATATAGGCCACTATCACTAACTTAAATTCCAATTTAAATAACAAAGCACTATTTACATGTGTAATACTCCAATATTCAGCCGTTTATTTTAATAGGGTCCTTTCCCTTTTTACTACTATATATACACTTGGCCTTAGGGGACCTAATAGCAAGTACGCTAGCTTTATGGGCCTTATACGCGTTTATAGAAGCTCCCTATCGCAATCGCTTTAATTTTAACAGAATGCCAACCTCTTTAGGCTCAGGATTACTAGGACCCTTATTAGTATCACTTATAATTAATATAAAATTACTACAAGCTAATTAAGTATAGGTTCTTCAAGCTCTAGTACACGCCGCTCTACCAGATTAATAGAGTAGGAGAGGTAGCGGCTCTTAATAATTGGCAGGTGCTAAATGGTTCTTAATAGACTTCTTCTTACTAATATTTTGGTAAGGGTCGTCTAGTATAGTACCTTAGAGTACTTCTGCGTTATTAAGCTACAAGTTGTTGTCCTCCCCTACTTCTAAAATAACCACCTCGTTCTCTAACCCCCCTAAAACTTTGTTATATAGTACTAACAGCTCGTTAAACAGTTGCTGCTTATCCTCTTTAATATCTATATCTACTTCGTCAGCTGGCTCTTTATTTTAGATTAGAAATTAGCTAAAATTTACGCCGCTATTTAGTATCTACTCCTTCTACTTCTAGGCCTCCTCCTACCTTTCCTTTTAGAGCTCTTGTACAGTAACATTAGCAGCACGTTCAGCAATCTTAGCACTTGTTTTACCCCGCTGGTTGGCCTTACTATGCTTCTTTTTAGGTGGTGGCTACCAGCAAGCCTTTAGAGGAACCTTAAATAGAGCGCCCTTAGGTAGTAATTGAAGCTCTATCTATCTAGTTAAAATAGCCACTTAGGCCACCTTAAAGTCTTCAAATTTATTAGTAAGCTCGCTTATTTCTTTAGCAGGAAGGTCCTTAATAATATTAAGAAGGCAGAGAACTAATAGCTAGATCCTAGTAAGAGCCTCTAGGTGCCCTAGCAGTAGGTCACCCTAGAATGCTATATCCTTAATATATCACGGCTGCCAATCTAGAGCAGCAATCAGCTTTATTGCGATATACTAGTAAGGGTGGATTAAAGCTAGCGATATAGGAAGCTTCTGCATTAAGCACTAAATAAGTATATAGCGATAGGGGAGGCCATATTAGTAAGGGTCCTCACAGTTATAGTCGTCCTACTTCTACTCCCAATTAGCCCACTCCTGCTTTTCCTTATTTATTAAAGCTTTCGCGCCACGCATGGAATTAAAGATTCGCTTAAGCGCATAGTGTATCACTATACCATTAATTTACGCGAAGTGGTGCTAAAAAAGATCTAGGGTGATAATTTGGGGGAGGGACATTTTGGACATATATTTGGATTTGATTAACTTTTTATATAATATCAAAATCCACCTCTTTAGTTTAATTATAGTATCCTTAAGACTTAATTAATAATTAGTAAAGCATTTTAATCCCCTTTTAATACCCTCGCCTTATTAGCTTGCTGCTATACCTAAATTTAGAAGGTATCTAGTAAGGGAGTAAGCAGTTAAGGAAAAGTTGATATTAAAATAAGGTTTTTAAGCTAGGGAACAGAATATCACCACAAGATATTTAGATAAGCTTTACTATAGGCCGGCCTATAGTAAAGCTTATCTAAATGCCTTATGGCGATATTCTGTTCCCTAGCTTACTAAAACTTACCTAATATAATAGGTAATCATCTGGCTCTTCTTTTTAATGTATATAGTCTAAAACTACACCTTATTGTATAGGTGTAGCTTGTCTAGGACTGCCTTTTAATTAGCTTTAAGCTCTACTACCGTTTTAGATTTTAGGTAGGGCTAAAATAGTTCCTTTACTACCTTCCTTTCTTCCGCTAAGTAGCTATATAGCCTTTTAGCCTTTGTCTGGATCCCCTTATTAATCTACTTCTTTATTGCCTTTGTGGCGTGCCACTGGTAGTACTGGAGAATAACTGCGATTAACTGCCCTACTAATAAGGCGGCTGTAAGGCCCTTACTAAAATTAGTAATAATAACTTTAGGTAGCCGTTTCCAAAGTTTCTGCTAAGCAGACTCCAGTAAAAAGGTCTAATTTAGCTAAGACTCGCTCTTAATAAATAATTGCATTGCTAGAAAAGAGGACCCTATATTAATAATACTAGTAATAATAGCTAATAAGAGCTTGGATTAATTAGTATTAAATATAGCATCTATTTGGTAGCCAAAGTTGGTAATAAACCTTTATGCTAAATCTACCTAGATAGGAAGCCAGAACATAAGCTACTAGAGACTTTAAGTAATTAGATAACCTAATTCTGGATTAATTATGTAGGTATATTAAGACCGGTACTTAAATCTATGCTGGTAGAGAAGTAGCTTAAGCGTGCTAAGCGCTTACAGTTGGCCCTTAGCTCCACTAGGAAGGCCACTTAATAATTACGTTAAGCTATAGTATTTCTTCTTGCTTATATATAACTCTTGGGCAGAAAGCTGACGCTGTGTAGTAAAGTAGGTCTCCTAAGTTGCCCTAAAAGCGTAGGCTTTTATAGCTGCCTCTTTAGCCTCTAGTAGTCAATCCTAGTAGCTAATATAAGCAAGAGGATTTGTGATGAAGTCATATTTTGGAGCCTCTGGAGTATCTAGATTAGAGTGCTTGGTATACATAATAGTCGCTACCTATCCTTTAATATCACCTATATGGCCAGGAAGCTTCTTTTAGGCCACCTAAATACACCAGCTGCAGTTTTTTTGGTGTACCTTAATAGCCTCTTACTGCCGGTTGCTATTTTTACCACAGAAGTCGTCTAACTTACGGTAATTCTGGGTATGCTTACTATGGTGTTTATAGCCAAAGACACGGTGCGGCTATAGAGTGGTTTTATCGCCTAAGGACAGTGTAATAATAAAGAAGCCTTTACTAAAGGCGTAGTCCTAGTATTAATTAAACGCGGTGTTAGGATCCTTAAAGGTCTCACTATTGTATAGCTCTAAAAGGTAGTGGGCGGGTATAGAGTTAACTACCTTTTTTACTATTAGAGCTAGGTCTAGGTGTAAATAGTAGTTTAGCTACTACTCTAGACGTTAAATCTCAACTTCTAGCGACAGCAATTAAAGCTATAGCAGAAGAGGATTATTTATATCGTATACCAAAGGAGCAGAAGTAGTATGACATTCATAACTACTAGGGGTTAGAGTTCTAGGAGGGGGTAGAGGAGAGAATAACTCCTACGCAGAGGCCTGCGCCAAGCTCTCTATACTTGTATACCATGGCCGGCAAAGCCAAGATGGGGTTAACGGAGCCTAAGAAACCTTATACTAAGCAGCTAAAGCAACCTAGTAAAGGGGGGGTGGGGTATTAAGGACTTTAATAGGGTTGCTCTGGCAATTACCAGGTTTTTGTACTAGAGTAGTAGAGGTAGTATAGGCAGGGCAACGCTGCAGGAGCTTATTAAGGTTAGAAAGAGTCGAATTGATATTAAACAAAGAGCTATTAGCTATGCTGTATAGTAGGAAGTTGATATAGGCTTTATAAGGTGTAGATTTAGAGCGACTTTATAGTAGAAAACTTCTAGAAACTTGCTATTAAAGTTATCTAACTTTGGCGTTATATTTTAAACCTAGCACTAATGTTTACTTTATAAGCTGTTTAGGGCTTTTAGTCTATATAATAAGCTATTAATTCCGCGCCCTAAACCAGTCTATTTACCATATAGTTGTATAGATATTCTATAATATAAGTTACGGTAAGGATATGCTTTTTTAAAGTTCTTTAGCCACCCTAATAGCGGCCCATGCGGGATTACTAATCGCTTACTAATTACGGTTGTGTGGAATAAATATGCCTAGAGACGCTCCGCACTTTGCCTGTTAATTAATAGCAACATAGATACCCCCCCACTATAGGTGGTGGAGGTTTATGTCTTCTAGTAAGATAGACTCTATGTGTTTAGTTTCTAGCAAGCTTATTACAGATATAATGTTCTTTGTTTATACTACCCCTTCGACCCTAGGGTTATAGATATTAATAATTTATACTAGTCCCCTATATATCTGGATAGTTATAACTATAATATCTAAGTTAACTGCCTGCTATAACTATAAGGCAAGGCTGATATTTTTGCTAATTATAAAGCATATGCGTATAGCTGCTTTTGGTTTATACAGGAGCTAAAATCCTTAAGGGCAGTATGTCGATTATATATAGGTATTGTAATACGGCTCTTATATAGTAAGAATATAGTGTTTCTCTAGGTCTAGACTATCTAGTAGGGGCCTTACTAGACGGTAGTTCGTATTGCCGCAGTTATACTATATAATGGTCAAGTGGCGGACCCCTAGTGGGGGTCCTTTGCCTCTTCTTCGCTCCTTGCTTCTTCCATTTCTACTTTCTCTAAAATATTCAGAACTTCTGTCTCCTATATTTACTCCCTGGCTACTACTTATTTTATATGGAGCTTTCTATTTTTATATCTTATATTCCTACTAGCCTTTCTAAATCTAAGTTTGTTATTGCCTCTAGTTCTTCCCCCATTCTTACCAGTTAGCTATATGCCCCTTATAAGCCAGCTGCGTATATTATATTTACCACATTAAATCTAATTCTTAATTGTCCCGGCCTTAAACTTGCCGTAGCTGTCTATAGGGGTCTTCCTACTAGGCGTCCTCTCCCTTATATCCTATATATCCCTTATATCCCTGTTTGGTCTGGTAATATCGCGCGGCGTTACTTTTGGCCTATTAAGGCTTAGGATGGCTGGCTTAGCCCCCTAGTATTAAAGGTAGGAAATATTAGGAAGACACCTATATCCCCCTAGCTTATTGCCTGTTATTTCCATTTATATAACCTAGTGTGCAGTTATTCCTATAGCTGTTAAGCCCTTTCCTTCCGTCTCCTGTATTTAATGCAGTCTTCTCTCTCTTACGCCTTATATGTGCTTTGGTAACAGTTCACGCATTTTATTTAGTCTTGATTTATATATTGTCTTATATTATAGGGGCCTGTATAGTGGCCGTAGCACACCTGTGCTGTATATATGGATTGGGTGTGTCCCTATTATATATAGCAATAATATTGTTCTAGGCGTAGTCTGTGGTTATAGAGCCTTGTATTATATATAAGGCTATTTATAATTATTCCTTTTTAGATAAGAAGTTTTTGCATTTCTAGTATATATATACTAATGATAAGGGAGCTATATGTTTATCTATTATCTCCCTAGCGAGTCTCTAGCGCCCTTTATATCCTCTTATTATTTTTATTATATGCTTAGTTTATATTTTTCTATTAAAGCTATTAGATCTGGGTAATTATAAGTTCTAGTATAAGGCGTTCTATTTGTTTTACTATCTCCTGTATAGTTGCTATATTATCCGCCTAGCGTCCCCTTTTTACCCTAAGGCTTATAGGAACTAACAGGACTTTAACTAGGTAATCTTTATAAAGCACTTTTATGCCAATACGCTCTCCTAGCCTGTCCCCTACCCTTACGGCCCGTTCCTTTACCTGTTAGTCCTTTAGGGTGACTCTAATATCTCTACTCCTAAGGTGTTGGACTGTAATGGCGTTGTGGACCTCCTTATAAATCTCTATAAAAACTTCTGTTTCTAATTATCCCCTAAGTTCCTCTGCCTTTTCTATATTTGGTTATATTGTGATTATATACCCGGTTGTTATCTTTAGGGGGGTAGGTTCCCTATACTATAGAAGCGCAGCTATGGCGGCCTAGGTACGGTTCGCCTATAGGGGGGGATTTTATTTATCTTTAATTTTGTTTAGCCGTTGGAGGATTTAATTAAGGGTTTACTAGAAAGGCACCTAAGGTTTACTAAACTGGAGCCATTCTACTAGCTATATTAGTTTATAATAGCTAATAGATACTCCCCTATAGTTTTAAATACTAGACGCATCTAATAAGCTTTATATTTTATTAGATGCCTTTTTAATTAGGGTATTTCCGCTTTCTAATATAGTATTCGCCCGTTCTTATTGTTGTTGTAGGGGGCTATTATTGGGTATAGGTCTGGCGGTCGCGCGTAACTGTGTACTACCGTCGTTCTACCTGTGCCTCCCCTATAATGCATGCATCTCAGGGGATTATTAGGGTGTTTTTTAGGGTTCTTTTAGTTGGTTTGGTCTTTTTAGGCTAGGTACAGCAAGAGCTCCTTTAAGCTATAATTAATTGTCTGTTATTAGGATATTAATATCGATGCAGCCTTTACCGTCGCTTTTGTAGGTTTCCTTTGGATGGGAGAAATTTCGTATACAGCTGTTGAACTCCGCTTAAAGGCCTTTGTTTAAACAAAGGCCACTTAAACGGAGTAAGATGGATACCTTGCACTCTTAATAGAGATATATTACTCTTTAGTAGTGTTGCGTTTAATTAATAAATTAGCACTTATATATTTTTATACTAAAGGAATTTAGAAAATAACTAAAATAGCTTATTAATTAACTTTAATTTATCTAAATTAACCCTAATTCTATTATACTAGTAAAGGTTTAATAAAGCTATACTACTTAAGTACTAGCGAGATTTACTATCTTGGTTGCTAGCTAAGTTACTTACTAAGATAATACTGCAGCACAGCCGTAGCTATATCTGCTACGTCAGCCTCTATAGTTATAAAGATTGCAATATTAGAATTAAAGATAGGATTATTAAGAAGAAATATAGAGTTTATAATACCTAGTATAGAAAAAAAAAATTTCTATAAAAAGTTATTTTTCTATATACTCTAAACCCCAACCTATATTTATTACGGATTGACTTAGCAGTTATAAATAAGCTTAATTACTAGCTATTAACTATACTAAGTATATTAACGCGTAATGGTTTAAGACGTTTAATAAAAAATAGGAATAGGTTAGGAAACATAGTTAAAGATATAGGGGTTGTAATGGTATATATATAGGTATTATAGGATAAATATACGCGGGTAACTCTTGTAATAGTACCCCCCTTTTAAACTTAAGCTCCTGTAAGATATATTATATTATGTTATGTTATATATATATATATATATACAACCCATTTTTTAGAGAAATTTTTTTTTGTTAGCCCTTCTTCGCCCTACTACGTCCTATACTACGTAGGCTCCGCTAGTTTAGTCCTTTTATATTTTATTATTCTACTAACTTATTAGGCCTAAAGTATAGCTTAGCTTAAAGACACTTTACTAAAGCTTATATAGTCTTTCTTTATTATCCTACTCTATATTTCCCCCTAGTAGGCCTTATCCCTAAGGCCTAGTATTAGTAGCTAGTAACCCCCCTCTCCTACCCCTTTCTTTCCTCTAATAGGGAGGTAGGGTATATAGGGAAGTAGGGTATATAAGGGATAGGTAGGTAGGGGAAAATTTAGGGGAGTAGCGATATAGTATAGTATTTATAGTTATAGGCGAGTTCTTGTCGGTACGGTATAGTACTTATAGTTATTATTATATAGTAGTATAGTGCTAGTGCGGGGTTCTATAGGCATATTAGTATAGGATTTTATTAAATTTGGGTAGCAGTATAGCACTAGCAAGTAGGTTTGGGTTCTATAGGCAAATTAGTATAGAGCTTATTAGTTTAGGTTATAGGCGTATTAGCATAACGGTTATTAGGTTTTGCAGGGTAGAATAGTGCGAGGATTGTTAGTTTGTAGGCGTATTAGTATAGGGATTTATTAGATTTATAGGACAGTAATAGTACGGGCTTTAATAGAACGGCAGTATAATGCTAGTGACTAGTAGTATAATATAAGCGTAGGTTAAACTAAAGGGCAGTAATATGCCTATTTAAAATTAGTGGTAGTAAGGTACTAGCTTAGGGTTATTTATAGGCCATATTGGTGTAGTAAGTTATTAGGGTTATCCCTTGTAACGTTAGGGTCCTTTAAGAGTTCGCTATAGGATTTAATTGGGCACTTATATTGAACTAGGTTCTCTAATTAGCTAGTCCCTTATTGATAACTATAGGGCCCATTTCAATGTTGTAAGGGATAGGCGTATTAGTATAAGACTTATTGGTTTAGGCTTGTATATATATTAGCACGAAGCTTATTGGCTTATAGGCGTATTAGTATAAGGCTTATTAGATTTATAGGGTAGTAAGGTATAAGCTCTAGTAGGATAGTAGTAAGATGCTAGATTCTATATTTGTGTTTATTATATAGTAGGATGCAAACCATTAGGTTAAACTAGAGGGGTGGTAATATGCCTTTTATAATTAGTAGTAGTATAGTGCTAGCGTACGGTTATAATTATAGGCGTATTTGCGCGAGGTCTTATCTAGTTTAGAGCCTTAATATTCTAGTCTACCTATAGCTAGCAGCTCCTATTCCTACTCTTATATTAAGTGTAAAAAGGTATACTCTGTAACTAGTAGCCCTAGGCTAGCCAGAAATAAAAAGGGTTAAATATAGTATTATAGATTAACTTAGCAGTTATGAATAAGCTTAATTGCTAGCTATTAACCGTGCTAAGTATATTAACGCGTAATAGTTTAAGACGTTTAATAAAGAATAGGAATAGGCTAGGAAACGTGGTTAAAGATAGGGGTTGTAATAGTATATACATAGGTGTTATGGGATAAACGTGCGCGGGTAACTCCTGTAACAATATTAGGCTTAGCTTATAAAATTATAAACTATCCATATAGTGGCCTTAGGCTAAGCTTAAAGTAAAGTCATTTTATAAATCTCTATAGCACTACGCTAGTAATAGATTTTATTACTCTAAAAGCAGCTTATAAAGTTAAGCCCACTTTTCCTTTCTAAAAATTATATAACTACTATGAAATTATGTTAATAAGAGATTTCGCTAGCGTAAAAAGTGTTAGGGTGTAGCTAAGCGTAGTTATAAGTGCCTTAGCTTCCTTTACTGCCTACTAAGCCGTTACTAATTAAAAGATTTAGGTAGTAAAGTTACTGCTAAGAGTTACTACCTAGATCCTAGCTGCTAGATAAGTATATCTATACCCTAGAGCTAATTAATAGTATATCTAGATATAAGAAGTTGGTTCTTTACTTCCTCTAGTAAGGATTCTAAGGTTAGCATATTATTGCCAAAGTATATAGAGTATTATTTTATACTGACCAAGATTTATAGTTTATAGCCTTATAGCCTTATAGTAAAACTCCTTATATCTTATAATCCTTAGAATAGGCTCTTTGCTCTTTAGATAGGATTAACTCCTAATACTATTAAAAGTCTATAGGGTCTAGAGGGCATCTATAATATAGATATAGATTTTTAGTATATAACAAAATAAAAGAAGACTTTTTCTAATTTGTGGCTTCTATACTTTACATTAAGTTATTCTTTAATGCCCTTTGTTTATATAGGCTGATTTTAGTATTACGATGCAGATCTATCCACTCTAACTTCTTAGGTATTTATATAACGCTACTTATAACTTAACCCTACAGAAGTCTTTTTGCTAAAAATATCTATCTATTAGGGGCTTGCTAGCTCAATGCGGATTACTAAGCAAATATTACCTCTCGCCCCCTTATACCTACTGACGATAACTACCCTATACCCAGAAAGCTGCCTTAATTGGTTGAAAAGCTCTTAAATAGTAACGCTTTGCTGTTCTAATACCCGATACAAGAATTTTCGCGGGGCCCTATTGATTAATCGACTCCGTGACTTGGTATTTCTCAGCCTAAAGACAAGCTTTTGGAATACAAAGCTGAGGCCTACTAGGCGTTCGTTTTGTGCGGGGACAAAATACGCCAAGGATTAATTTAATTGGCCGTTAAGTGTGTGTCTAGCTTGCTAGAATATTCCCACTGCTAAGCCGGGATATTATTGGTAAAAAATCTCCTAAGCGTATTCTGAAGCTTAGAAAAGGACTTGTTAATTGCTTTAAAGTAGTGCCATCCCACCTATGTATTATTACCGCCTCCTTAACTAAGGGGCTGAACCTATTTGCCTATAAATTAGTCTCTAACTGACCTTTTATTAGCATACCTAACATTTTAAGCGCTTGTAAGTATGCCCTAATAATGTAAGGTCTATATAACCAGCCTCCTAATTTAAGTCATACGGCCTAGATAAACCCTTAATGGCTAGTTCTCTTCTATCTGGCTGTTGATTTGGCTATGGACAGCGCCAAGGACATTTAGAGTCGTATTCGTGGCATCTCTGCCTTGTATAAGAAGATCTGCAGCATACGTTGTCTAACGTGGCAACTTTAGAAGCTAAAGGAACAGACCTTATCCCACTTACATTATGGTAACTGTAATACTTCGTTAGATAAACAAGCCGGAGTATTAGTCTGTAATTAAGATCTGAAAGGAGTCGCAGAAGACGGTCTTCCCGTTGGAAACCAATTGAAGCCATAAGTGACGCGTTTGGTGCCAGCCGCCCTGCCGATCTCAAGCCCCATGATGGGTTTAAAATTATGGGGAAAGGCGAGGAGCGACAGAAGTCTTCGGAGAGCGTCTCCCGCTCAGAAGTTTCTCCAACCTCACCGACTAATTCCACACAATGTAAATTCTAAGGCGCGAATATTAGAATGCACCACCCTTAACAATGTCGTCCTAAGAGCCCGTCGCAAAGGCCGCTCCCTCAATGCCGATACGCCCTCGTGGAATCTGCGAACGAGAAAACGGTTCCGTGCGTCCGTCGAGCCCACTTCCCCGTCCATCGACGCAACGACCCACAAGCGGCCGCGTCGCATAAGGGAAGAGACATAGAAGGTGAGGGAGGCGAAGGAGGCATTCGCATCGGCATCGGCCGAGTCTCGCCGGGCGAACCGAGCGAAACGAGCGGTCCACGCGCCTCGGCGTCGTCGCAACGTCGAGGAGATTGCGAAAATGCTAGACATCAAGGACGTTTACCTAGGGGAGGATAGTTCCATATAATGCGTGGTAAGACAGAAGTCATCGTTAGTGGCGAAGGATAACCTTGTCGGAGAAGAGCTGCATCAGCGATGCCAGGAACTGTTCAAGAAGTACGGGGCACGGGAGTGGACAAGAGCTCCAAGAGGAAAGGGCCGGCGAGAAAAGCGTTGAGCAACTGGTGCAGCCGACCGAGACAACGGGGACGACGATGAAGACGGCTCTTTCAAGGACGGAGGCGAAAGGTCGGACGACGGGAACTCTGATATCGGTCACGGCAACGGCAGGCCGCCCAACAGAGGGCATAGGCGCGTACACGTTCGAACGCATCAGCCCGTGGTCGAAGTCGGGCGAACGGCAATGGCCTATCTTTCCGCTTAATCAGGTCACTTGCTACAAATATTCCTCCTCATTAAAGTCATCGAAAACCCAATGCTCGCATAGCCTCGCTCTTTCCTCATCAGACTCAGCTGCATCAAGCGCATCGACTTTTAGCTTACTTTCGCGTTGCTTAGCCTCCTCATACTGATCCGAGGGCACCCACCCCTCAGCCCCAGCGCCAATAACATCCCTGCAAGCCTCGAGTTGCTCGTCTGCCTCAACCTGCGCAGAATTCAGGCGCAAACAGTCGTTCACCTCGTCTTCCGGGAAGGTGATCGGGCAAGGAGCCCTCGCTTCGCCGCTCGTGCTCGATTTTGAATTGGCGATCTTCGACCAGTTCTTTGTCAGCTGAATCAGGTCGGCTTTTAGGGTCACGTTATCGCCTTCCCAGGGGTCACTTGCGTGATGAAAGAGTTTGCGCCTCAGCGTGCTAAGATCGTATGTCAGGGCATCGCAGTGCGTCGAGTTCAGCTTTGCGGTCGTTGTGATATAGAAGTAGTGAAGTTGACGCCTACGCAGGAGCACAACTTGCTTGAATTGTTCGCTTTCGCTTAGTTCGTCGAAATTGTGTGGTAATTCAGGGGGTGTCAACGATTCTGAGACGCTGTCACCGTAGTTCTGGAAGCTGTTTGGGATCCCGCATTGCAGAAAGAGCGGGAGTATTGCGCAGTGTTGCCAGTCGATCAGGCCGGTAATCTCAAGGTTATCAGAGACGAACACGTTATTGGGTTGGAGGTCAGGATGCCTTATTGTCGGACGTGTGAGGGTGTCGTTGCCGTTCGGTATGAGAAGAGGCACGATTCGCAGGTATTTTTCCAGACTGTCCAGATGCTCTAAATGCGATTGCTTTTGATAATTGTATATCTCTCTGCGCAGACGTTGAAATGGGTGAAGCGGTCGTCCAAATTTCATCAAGTATGCAATCTCCTTCTTGGCCCCGGCTGTAAGAGCCGCTGCTGGATCTGTGTCTTTTGGATATTTAGTTACGGTTGCTAACGTAGAGTGAGGTAATTCAAAGCAGAATATTATAGAAAGTGAATCTGAATATATAAATGATAGGATTAATACGTACATGGTCCACGATAAACCTGGAGACTAAGTCTTTTTCCATACCATAGGCCGAATGTTGTATCAGGACCAATGCAGAAGCGACTCTCGCGCGCAGAATAGGCGGTAGGAATGTCAACCTTGTTAGACCCAGCTTGCAGATCCTTGGTATAATATAGACTTCCACTTGCCGGAAATCGAAGAGCAAATAGTCGAGACTCCAACTCCACGAGTTTGGTGATGATGGTGATCCTGGCTTTTTCAGACATGTCAAACCAGATGTCGCCCAAGTTCGTTCCGCGGACGAGCTCCATGAAGATGTATTCAGTGCCCGCAGCATTTTCCAATGTGGCCGAGTAACCGTAGATCTTGGGGACGGGTATGCCGTGCGAGCGGAGAAAATCTATCGTCGCGACTTCGCTAGCTACGACTAGGTCTTTTGGCTCGGTAACCGGATAGGGGATGCGCCCAACGAACTGAAAGCCGTCACGCATAGTGACCAGGAACGTTCGATTGAAACCCCCTTCAGCCAGCTTTTCAAAACGAGCGACATCTTCCGCGTTCTGATTAACGGATGCGGCCGCAAGGCGCTTGAATTCGGATACGTTGAAAACACGTCTTCTTTCAGAACGTCTCAGGGCATCATTACAACTCCAGTCCATAGTCAGTGATAAGCGTCGGCTTTAAAAGAAGGGGGGTGACAAACATCCATCGCCCGGACGTATACTCGAATAGTTCAGAAGGTTCCTCCATTGATTGACTGGCCAGAGAACGAGTTAATTCTGTAAAGGGACTCCTAGCTCTTAAGGGTGATATAACTCGTGAAAAAGGACGGCAGAGGGAAGGAATAATCAGGTGGCTATTCAAATATCGACAATATGCCATAACTTTGATCGCGCAGAGGAAGGTAGTGCGACGAGAAGGATTCAATCGCTATCCACCGTGGCTGGCCAACGCGCTTGAGCCACTCTTGGCGCCCGCTAGGTAACGGCCCGGTGCAGCTGCCCGTAAGGCGCGCCGCCAGGTGTCTCACGATTTTCTCGGCCAGAGAAACCGTCACTATGGCACCTCGACATGTGGAACAGTGACTCTGAAACCGCCGTCCGGGTATGAGCAGCTCCAAAGCTGTCTGGATCCTGGCGCCGGCGCTTAAATGGACCCCAACTTCTCTTCCCACCAATCCCCCATTATTTTGCGTTTGTGGGATATTAAGGATGAGCCCTGCCGCTCTTGGTGTGAGTACTCACAGCGCTACTCATGTCGTAGAACGGCGCGTCTCAGCCATAGAGAAGGAACCAAACAAGGAGTTTCCGAGAAAGCACTGCCGCATTCAGGCGCTCGGTCTTCGGCAACAGATAATCCAGTTGAAAAGAGAGTCTCAATTCAGCATGTCTCATGAAGCCGTGCTTTCGATCCCTTGGTCTGGCAAGAATTCAAGGACTTTTCATATATGCACGCCTCATAAGCCAATCTAGAGGCTCTATACTGTATAGAGCTTGGTGTTTGAAGCCTCTAGTCAGTGCAATTGCTCGGCAGCAAGGGTGCTGGCGCCTCATTGACGCTTGGATAGCCAGGAAGCCTATAATATTTAGTATAGTTAATCAAAAAGCTTTAATATTATCGCCGTCTATTTAATCGTTAAATTATCAGCAGAATATTATCCTTATACCGCCTAAAAAACGCGGTACGTCTTCAGCTCTAAAGCCTCCGAGGCAGTAATTCGAGGGAGGACTCTAAAGGAGTATTTTCCTATATAATCAGCAGCTGATTAATGGGGAAAGGGCAAAAACCTAAAGTCATAACGTCATATAGCACGACTTTTTGATATATATAGGTGTCTTTAGTAGTAGCCTTCCGTAGCATTTCATCGGTATCGCAATATTAACGCGATTTGGTGAGGCTGACTAATAAAATTACGCTAGATAGGGTACCTGCAGCATGCTAACCCAGGCAGGAGCGCCTAAAGCGCCCAATACGAAAAGTCACACTTGCCAGACGAAGGGATAACTATTCCTGGTCCACCTGCTCATCCTGCACTCTTGGTTCTTTATCTGTTAGTGTAACAGACCACCGGCACTGTGCCGAGATACAAGACTGCAGCCTGGAAGGCTCCAAGACAGCGTCAGCACTACCTGTCTCTGTTGCCTGTACCCATTCCCGCCTATTCCTGTCTCCCTTAGGTGTATATAGACCCTCTAGAGCTACATTCAAAAATCAAGTCGTTTATTCAATTCTCCCACACTGCAAAGCTTACAGTTAGCTATATAAGCTTCTCCTACCCGATCTATGTAATACAATTCTGAGTTTACCTTATTATCCTGTGGTTACGAAGTCGAGACCCTCCCTTCGCCCTTCCTAGCCTTTGCAGCTCCACGCTTTGAATGTAAGGACATGCCCTTTATCGAGACAAACGTGAGATAAGGCTAACCTTCCAGATCCAACCCTTAATCATAATGCAGAAGGCTCTCAAGAACGCTGTCAGCAAGGCTGTTGATGGCAATACTTGGAAGAAGTTTACGAGCCCAAGTGCTGGACGCGGCAAAACAGCCTTTCCTAAAGGCCAGGCGGAGCAAGAAAGCGTTGGGGTCCGGTGGAACTATGATGGGGAAGTTACAAAAGCGGACGGTGTATTCCACAAGTTCCAGATGCAGCCTAATGCTGGGAAGGTTCCATCTTCCATCAAACGGTGGAGGGAGGCCAATGGCGGTACTCACGCCGTGATGGCTAGTGTATTGGTGAAGAAGGATGGCACGAAGGATGATGTGGAGCAGGGGCTGAAGGAGGCGGCGGAGTCGGTCGAAGGCTGATGTACGGGAAATTGCTTGACGACTCGGGTGTGATCTAAGTTTGTGGGAAAGACATTATTGTGAGGAATCTGTGGATTTGGGCGCTAGACGTCTTTATGCATGGGGGAAAACGGAACATTGGACGACTGGGTCTTGGGCAGTTGCATAGCTGAGACGCAAGGCTGGAGGCTGGAGGCCGGCGCCAAGCATGATATCAGATCTCGACAGCTCCGCCCCTTGTGTTTAAGCCTGTGTCGTATGAACGTTGCATTTGCGAGATAGAGATAGGTGTACGGCGGACAGGCGGGATGATGGATGGCGGGACAACGGACAAATAGGATGATAATCAGAAGGGATGATGGAGCAGAGGGATAGCGGACAGCAGAATTAGTGGTCTAAAGAGGTGGGAAGAGGTAGTGAACGGAAGAGGTGGTGGTTAGAAGGAGCGTTGACGGCAGTGATGGGTGGTGTGGTCTAAGTTGCCAGCAAGAGACACGCGAGCAGCCCTCAAATGGGCAAGGGCGTTGCCGAGCGGAGAGTATAGGTAGCGTCGAAGAGAGTGAATGCTCTGTGTTGCGACAAAGCTATCCGTTGTCTTGCTATAGTGTGGGGTCGTAACGGAGGTTAATATTAGGACCGAACGACTTTCTAGGACGAGAGAACATCCGGCAGCCGCAGTCATGGGCGGAAGTAAAGGCGGCTTTCCTGTGGCAGTGTCAAGAGACGTGTAGAAAAGATTGTGGGCATTGGCTTTACTGAGCGGGGGGTTGACATGACACCGCAAAATAATGAGTCGCGGCCTGCGGGGCGCAGCTCGAGTCACAAACCGGCAGTCTTTGAAGCTAGATTAATTACCGCCTATTCAAGAATTGAAGTTCATTACACCGGCTTTAGATCAGGTACGAGAAATTATAGATACTTGCCCAGTGATCCGACTCGACACTGCTAAGTACATGGCGGCTTGCTTGACGGACAACTATCACCATAGGTGCTCAAACTTTATGTAAGTATCTCTATCCCATCTAGAGGCTCTAGGTTCTACTCTGTACGTGATTTCGCTTTAGAACGCAATGAGAAGGTCTCGCGGGAATTGCTAATCTATGAACCTCAGAGGACTACTAGATCCTACAGGCCTCACATGATGACACGGAAAGCAAACAGACGAAAGAAGCCTAGAAGGGTAAAGTCTACTTAGTAACAGGTAAGGCAGATTCGCGATTCCGTTGCCAGCGCAGAAGAAAATAATAAATGTCTGGGTTGGCGCAACATATAAATTAGCGTCGCATTTGAGAGCAGATGGAGGAATCATTTCCAAAAACCTTTCCGCAACTGATTGGGTGTCTGCTTGGATGATCTAGTATTATTCAAGATAGACTCTCTTGAAGATTTAGGAGACGCAATCCGTCTAAGCTACCCAAGCTTCCAAATAGCTTTTTGTGAGCTCACGATCTACGCCGAGCCGTTGGGGTTGCAGAAGAGAGACGACCCTTGTCTGGATCGGTGGGAATAGCAAGTTGTACAAAATTTCCCGTCTCTTCTTCTCTTTGGGCTCCGGAAGCAATGACCTGATCTGAGAATTTTTTAACCCAGTCCTGCATTCTGCTCATAACGAATGGCCCGGAGTTTTGAAAAAGTGAGGCTTACCAGTGCCTTACCGTCGGTAACTGCTGCTCACAGCCACCTTGCCGACGCAGCCAATGTATTTACCATGAGAAAGACTTACATGAGAGAATCGTCCCATTGAAAATTGACATAGAATAAATAAGATAGTATGGATGGAATCTTTTCTTTGTATGATCTATTTTCACGTCGCTCGATCTCCCGTGCCTGCCAAGCTAGGATCAGTGTTGCCATAATACTGCCCTAGACCACTCAGCAATGCTGAAGTCGAATACCTTCTCAGGCTGTCCGCCTTGTTGTAAACCTTACAGTATCTATTGACGGAAAATGCATCCTAATCACGCACGGCCTCCCGCTCTGCCGTCTTCGATTCTTCCGCCACTCCCACGAACACCGGTTGGACAATTTCACCTTTGCATAGGCTAGGAGATAGCACAGCCTTGTAAAAGATCTACCAGATGGAGTCTGAGAGCGGACGAATGGTTTCTTTCTGCGGTCATTTTAAACTGCACCAACTGTGGCTGTGTCTAAGGCTGTGACCCACAAGTAGACGGGAGCTTGCGTTTAGTGCCAGGGCTTGGACCTCCGCAATTTGATCTCCGCACAAGATCCTCAGTCCTTGCACCATGCTCCATAACCACACTCATTCTATAAAATAAAAAACCACAATTCTTCAAGGATTCTTGGGTACTGAATAATGTGCTAACTCTAGCCCCCCTTGGGATTCAACCCGGCTGCGATTATGACGGAGTCGCATGCAACCTCACTCCTTGGCCACCCTCCTCCAGGCCCGATTTACGAAGCGATACCGTTCGTTTTGGGTTACGCACCGATTTCCTTAGCGATGTTAGGCGCCTGAAACAATAGGAATTACAATAGACCGCATCAACCGCTAGGATCCCTTTAATACCTGGATCGGCCGCGAGCTCTTTGGGTGGATGCTATCTCTATAAGTTTTGCTGATCTGGCTAAGCGTGGCTAGCAGATCAAGGAGAGGTATCTGCAGCCAAGCGCACAGTCTTGATCTGAGGGAGCGGATCTAATGGTAGATCATAGGGTTAAGGATTTGATGAAGGTGAGGATGTAATAGTACGAGAAGGGCCCTGCAGGCTAAAGGAAGGCGTCTGCCAGTAGACATCGAGCATCATACTGGGGACGTTGGTTTGTTATTAGTCATGAATATGGGAAGACTGAAGTGGGCACATCCACCTGCACTTTGACACGGAGCGTATCTAATCTGTTAGAAAAGTTTCCTCTATCCTGGGCCCTGCGGTTATCGATAAGAAGTAACCAATCAAATTAATAGAATCAAGGACTCGTGCTTAGAGATTTAAAGCTTTTGTTATTACTTAATTATTATATTCTATATAGATATACGCGTTGTTTTGATTCTGGTGTTATGCACTGACCATCTACCCGCGGAGTCTCAGGAATAGGGTGTGGGGTTGAATCAGCGTCCGATCCTCAACCTGTTCAAGTCTGAATTACGTTTGAAGTATATCGAAGTACTATTGTTGTTCGGTAAACTCGTTGCAATACGCTCTTACAATCAGTTCTCTTGAGTGGAAGCTGTCTCCCTTGACAGGGCAGCGTCCAACGAGAAAGGTGGTCTGTGCGCGAACAGTGTTTTTGAAACTACACGTATATCTCCATAGAATTCAATCATTAATTACACTATCACTATGCCTTCCAATCCCACTAGAATTTATACAGACCTTATTTAGAAGACTCGGTGTAATGTTCCTCCAAATCAAATCGCGAAAAACCCCTACCCAAAGCCCTCATATCTATCGCCGAATACTGTAAGGAAGCCTCTAGATTAGAAGAGACCTAGGCGTGCTCTAAGGACACTATTTAGCCATAGCGTATGTAAAATACTGTTCTATAATAAGAACGAATATTGGCTACCTTATATTAAGCTTATATATTAATATACTATAATATCAAAAGCTTTAAATATTTGAGCATGGCACCGAATTAAGCTTATTTGATTGGTGAGCACGAACCACCTTCTCGTTGGACGCAAAGTGCCGTGTCAAGGGATAATTACGGATGGGAAGGTGTTTACTATAGATCATCCTACGAAAGGTACCCTTATGGACGCATCCAAGCTAAACATTTCCCGCACATCTCCCGGTGGAATTCATTAGTCATACCTAGGGATTGAGCATGTCGGATGCCTTAGATCCTTTAGATAGTAGTAACGCCGTAGGGCATCAGTAGTCCCACCCCTGAAACGGCTTGCGAAGTGAGCGAAGACCGCCAATCTCTGAACGCCGCTGGCAGATCTAATTTGTTCAATTTCGCCACATTAGAGGTAGTGAGGCTGCGAATATGACCGAGAAACATAAATCTTGCAATATCTGTTACTGTGAAATCGTCGGGCATGCTCACCGTTGTAATATTCGCAAGTGGGAACTCGTTCACGAAAGGACACTAGAGCTTATCCTCTCCCCGCCTCTCAATAAGCGTTGCGTGAGACCTCGTCCTCGGGTGGTAGTCGAAGGGAAATCGCAGTGGTCGGCCGACGCTCAGCTGGTGGAGATTTGGGTACCGGCGGAGATCCCTGGCATTATGGTCGACCAACAGACCCCCTTCTAGATGTATGTTAGGGCCTAATCGGACCAAGAGAAGCACAACGGGATGTACGCTGAAGCTACACTCCAGCAAGTCATACTTCAGCAATGGTGCGTCGCCTGGATGTCGGAAGATTCAGCGGGGGGTTAAAGAGTCGAAGCGACGGCATCGAAGCGCAAGGTTACGAGTAGCTTTGTCGTACTCAAAGTACAGTCGTTTACGAAATATCGGTAAAAATTCGCCAAGCGAAAAAATTTGCATCGCACCTCACTAAAATTTTGCGGAGGGAGTATGATTTTAATTTTACTACCATAATACGCTGAATCTTGATTATAACTGCCTAAAATTAAAGTCAGTAACTTGCCCAATTAAGCCAATTATAAACAATTCTTGGTGTTGCCCTTTATGCCACCACTACCTACCTGTCAGTCGTCTTCTGCTCCAAAACAATCTGGACGAAAGCGAGCTCAGTCTATACCTATTCCTGCTACTCCCTAGCCGTCTAAGAAGGTTAAAAGGAAGCTGAAGCTGAAGCTGAAGCTAAAGCCGCAGCCAAAGCTGCATATAGTAAGGAAGGCAAGGAGACCAAAATCACTGTTGCCGTTGCCGTCACCGGCGCTGCCCCTGTCCCCGCCATCGGCTCAACCTACATTCGCAAATTCAGATTTAGATAAGGGTGAGGATGAGAATGAGGATGAGAATGAGGATGAGAATGAGGATGAGGATGAGGATAAGGAGGATGAGGAGGACGAGGGCGAGGACGAGGACAAGGAGCCAGTAGAGACTGAGCACAAGGATTTAGACACGTCGTTACCGTCGCCGCCGCCGCCCGTATGCTTTACAAGTGTTTGGAAGGCAACTGTTAGTGGTGGAAAAGAGACTCTACCTGGTACGAAGTCAGCTATATATAACACCAATAATCTATACCTATTCCAGCTGGAGGAGTGGAGAGAGCAGATCTTACTAGATCTATTGCCGCGAAAGTTTAAGGTTAGCCAGCTCGAAGCTATCGCATCGTACAAGAAGGCACAGCGAGTTGACTACTGCCCCTAAGAGATTCGCTCTCGCGATGATCTTAAGCAAGCTATTAATGTAGTCAAAGAGTGGCACTAGCGCTGGCCAATAAGATCTTTAGCCTTAAACTTTACCTTATATTTGGTTGAGGAAAAGGAGCCAGAGACTTAAGCTCCTGCCACTACTCAAAGTCAGCAATTAGGTGTGAGGCCTGCGGGTAGAAGGACAAGTACATAGGCTTAACTTGCTGCTCTACCTAGTGTACTTACTGCTGAGGAAGCCTCTGGTAATTAAATACCCATAATTGCTGATCGGTGGCCTTATACAAACACTCACTATTATAATAAGGGTAAGACTTGTTGGCAGAATAAGAAGTCACCCAACTTACCCAATTTAGAAATCAATCATTATCCTATTAGTTCGGATAACTTCCTGCGGTGGAATAAAGAGCTGCTCAGTAGCGCGTCTATAGTCAAGCAGCCGTCGCAGAATATTATTATCAACTTGGTAAACTGGAAGGAGAGGAGCTAGGGAAGTCGCAAGGAGCAGGTAGTAGGAAAGAAAGATTCTATGCTATCAACAAATGATCTTTTTAAGGCCTTTATGGCGTCTTACTCTAGGCCAGTTAATTACCCACCTCCTTAGCTTTATTACCCCTACCCTCCGCTATATATAGACGTTAAGCCGCCCCAGAACTCTAGCCCTATTTAGTTAGAAACAGACCCAATTAAGCTGCTTAGCCAGTTCTTTAAGTAGCTAGTACATAAGCCAGGCTTTTATAGTAAGCAGTAAAGGGCAATTTTGAAGCCAATTAAAGACAAGTTGGTAGAGGAAGAGTGGAATATTAATATGCTAAATTCAAAAAAGCCAGGTAAAGGCATAACATTAGATTTATAGGAGCGCTATAACTTTAAGGTTGGTACGCTGGCTTAAATTAGGAGTAAGATCTCAGCCTTTAAGCAATCTAGATAGTAGCTATCTATTAATCTACAATATATCCTGCCTCTCGGAAGTATTGCCCTGCATATATCCCATATACTTAACTAACAGCAAAATATAGGAAGGCGTTAAAGCTCTTAAACTCCTTAACTAGCCGCTGGTTCCTTCTAATCCAAGCCTTAATATTATTAAATATCGCCTCAATTGGATTATAATCTGGCGAATATAGCGGCAGAAATCTTAGCTTAACACCATGCTGCTTACAGAGCTTGCGGAGTTGTGCTAACTTATAAATTAACGCATTATCAAGAATGAGGACTGAGCGCGGCCCTGGGTATGGTGAACAATAAGGGAGCACTTGCTCCTCTACAAAGGATTCAAATATTACAGAGGTAATGGAGCCTTGGAAGATGATATAGCTCAGATATCCATCTACTAACAGCGCCGGTAGAAGGCTCCACCTCTCTGATCTCTTAAGTGGGCGTGCTACTCCGCAGTCAGTCCCTTTGGGTGACCAGCCGTACTTCCTATCACCAGTCCTCTCATTCGCCGCCAACTCGTTAAGAAACACTAGCTAATCTACCGTCCAGCTCTTTTAAATACCAATCCAGGTGTTACAGAGGGTGGTGCTCCTCTCAGCTGCCTAAGCCTTAACTACCTTCCGTGACCAGCGAGCTCTCTCAAGAGCGCGGTATATACTTATAAGAGAGAGCAGGGCATCAAATTCGTCAAATAGGAAGGTCTGCATCTCATCTAGATACGCGGTTGGTTGGTCTTTAAGAAACTCAAGAAGCTTCTGCATAATAAGTTAGCAGAAGACTTAACACTATAACATTATATATTACCACTTCTTAGTAAGGCAGCAGAGATCTATATCGGCCAAAAGTAACTGTAGGTGGTGCATACAGCTTGCCCCAAATGTCAAGGTTTAACCGCAGCTTATAAATTATCTTCTTAGACACCTTTACTGCCTCCGCAATAGCTGCTACACTTTTATTGGCTTCAACACGAAGCCTAATTCTATGAACAACTTCATCTGGAAGGCGGCGGCCCATAATTTCGACGATTGTGGTGGTAAAATTGAAATCATACTCCCTCCGCAAAATTTTGGTGAGGTGCGATGCAAATTTTTTCGCTTGGCGAATTTTTACCGATATTTCGTAAACGACTGTAGGCAAATATCTCATCGAGGACATCGTCAGGCAGATCGCCAAGAGACAACATAGTGGTGAAATATATCACAGTTACTGTTGGCGCAGAGGGTGAGAAGCAGAGGTTAGTTCGGCCAGCAGCCTACAGCAGCCCGGGTGTCTGTGGTGATCACGAACAATGCGCAAGCGAGTTTTACCCATGCCAAAGATTTGTTGTGGTAGCGTATTATTCAGTTTTCTATTGGTTCAGTTATTTGTTTCTTCTGTATATGGATGATTATACATCCAAGCGACGCGATTATGGCAGACGATCAAGCGGTCGCGAAGTGCAGAGTTAAGATACATGGCAGGAGATTTTCATATCCAGCAAGAGCAAAAGTCCATCGCCAAACGCCGACCCCACAATACCCACAAGATGAAAAATAAGGTTCACAAACCCAGATGCATGTTAGATAGCAAAAGTAGAGAAGAGGTATAGATCGAATCCGGAATTTTGAGAATATGTGAGGATGGTCAAAGCACGCGAAGCGGGCAGCAGGGACCAATCAAGAAGCAAGAGGGACTGCATAATTTCATCCCTTAAAGTTGCATGACATCGTCCTCCGCCATCACAATGTCTTTGGGGCCAGACATCTCGACGTCTTGCAATGGAGTAGCGACATGTTCAGTTGAGGGAGTACGTGGACGAGATTCGATTCGCTCTCCCTCAACGACAGGGCCTGGTCGTGCCATAAGATTCTCTACGGTCTTCTGAAGCGACCAACCAACGAGTTGGCACCAACGAAGACTGTCGTCAAAGAGCCAATATTTCTCGACACCATACTGTTTTGCGCGCACTAAGTAGGCCGACAGCGCCTCGCTTTCCAACATAATGAGCGGATCGGTGAGATCAAAGTGATTCTCGATCACACGAGCGTAGGCACGTGCGGCATCGCGAAGCGTAGGATTGGTCATAATGTTCTTCCAGCCAACACCAAGCGACTTGATTAGTACGTCGATAGTGTTGCCTTTATCGTCGATGATGCTTTCGGTTGGTCGCTGCATTGATGGAGTAGAAACATCGCTCTTCGAGTCGAGGCGTTGTGATTTACGTGACACTGCGACGGGTCGGACGGCTGGAGCTTGCTTCTCGGTGGTCTCATGCTTCTCTTCGCACCATGTGCCAGTTTGCGATTCGGCAGAGATGTTTAGACCAGGCTCGTCGGGATAGATCAAAGTCATACCAGGGCCATAGATGGGTTCAGGTTTGGGCTTGGGAGGCAATTGGCAGACGACCGAGCCATCTGGAGAGTGGTCGTCCGGGTCGACATCGGCGATGGATCTTTTACGCCCTGCTGTAGCGTTGGAAGTAGCGGCTAGGTAGTTGAGCGATGGTGGTGTAGGATATTTTGGCCTGAAGTTGCTCGCGGCTGGCGGTGGTAATGGCTGGTGATGGGATGGATTGTAGTTGGCGAAATAGTGGGATGGTTGTTGCGGAGGCAGGACGACAGTGGGCGAGGAGGCATAGTAGTTGAGACCCATGGTAACTGTATGTTTAGTAGATCAATAAAGGGGAAGTGAGTATGTGATACGAGTGCCTATACGGCGAATGGGAGATGGGAGTATGAGACGGCAATGGGAACGCTGTCAGGGAGACAGGAAGGTTGATGAAGGAGATGGATAAAGGATGGTAGGATGGAGGGATGGAATGGATAACAGGTAGGTTATAAAGGGTGAAAGAGTGGGTGGGTACTGAATTGAAGTAACAAGTTAGAGGGGAGAAAGGCTGCAGCAGTGAGCTGAAGTGTGGGAGTGAAATGAAAGAGAGACGGTTGAGAGGAGCGAGAGGCTGCGGTCTTGTAAGCGGTAGGTCCGAAGATCACGGGCGATGGCTGGAAGCGTAATCTTGGCGTTGCGGGTAAATCGGAATTACACAACCTCCGCGGGTAGCCCGATGGAAGTTAGTGAATACCAAGCTTGATATGGACTAGTGCTAATCTCGCTTAACAGTATGATAGATACGCATGTCATGCTCTGTTAAACACATTTCGCTAAAAACTAGGTATCGCGACGAGGGACGCGCTCGGAATTTGTTGGAGCAAAAGTTCAATCTCGACAAGCCACCAGACTGCCGTCTTGCTCCTCAGTAAATAAAACACACGAGTCCTACTTGGAAGTGCTTTCTTATCTTCAGTCACTATGCAAGCTCCAGTGGTGGTGATGAGTACGCCGGCTCCATCCTCGACGAACAACTGTAGCTAATATAAACCAGATACCCAGACGGGGGAGAGGCAGTTTGGCCGGAAAGCGCAGCTCTCAAATATCACAGCGGCGAAGACGTGAGCTGGGTATTACCCTCTGTTTACTTGTTTAGGAGCTTATTCGAACCCAGAGTGGCGGACATCATCCGGTCATGTCTAGGGCCCAAAGCAATGCTGAAGATGTTACTTGACCCTATGGGCGGCATCGTTCTCACCAATGACGGCCATGCTATCCTTCGAGAAATCGAGGTTGCGCATCCAGCTGCAAAAAGCATGATTGAGCTGAGCCGAACACAAGATGAGGAAGTGGGGGATGGCACAACAACCGTCATAATATTAGGTTTGCAATCCGCAAATCGCACATATAATCTCTTTGGAAACGTCCTGATGATAGTTATAGCCGGTGAAATACTAGCTCAGGCTCTCCCTCAACTCGAACGGAACATCCACCCAGTTATCATCATTTCCGCCTTCAAACGCGCACTTGCAGACGCCCTCGCCATCATCGACGAAATCTCGGCTCCTGTTGACATTAATAACGATAAAGCAATGTACTCCCTTATCTCCGCCTCGATCGGTACAAAATTCGTTTCGCGGTGGTCGGAATTAATGTGCAACCTTGCCCTCAAAGCTGTCCGCACCGTCTCCCTCGACGTTGGTGGCGGTAAAAAAGAGGTAGATATCAAGCGCTATGCACGTGTGGAGAAGATACCCGGCGGGGAGATTGAGGACAGTGAAGTATTGGACGGTGTTATGTTGAACAAGGATATCACACATCCTAAGATGAGGAGGAGGATAGAGAACCCAAGAGTTATGCTTCTGGACTGCCCGCTAGAGTATAAGAAGGGCGAGAGCCAGACAAACATCGAAATCAGCAAAGAGGAGGATTGGAATCGTATATTGCAGATCGAAGAGGAGCAGGTTAAGGCTATGTGTGACGCTATCATTGCACTGAAGCCAGACCTGGTAATCACCGAGAAGGGCGTCAGTGGTGAGTGACCCCACCTAATATTCACATAGTCTCTTTAGACACTCTAACACCACCCCTAGATCTCGCCCAACACTTCCTCGTCAAAGCAAACATCACCGCCCTCCGCCGCGTCCGCAAAACCGACAACAACCGTATCGCCCGTGCCACCGGTGCCAGAATCGTGAACTCTATCTTTTCCGCCACAAGCTCCGACATCGGGACGCATTGCGGGCTCTTCGAGATCTCCAAAATCGGCGACGAATACTTTACCTTCCTGACTAAATGCAAGGACCCGAAGGCTTGCACGATCCTACTGCGTGGCCCCAGCAAAGACATCCTCAACGAGATCGAGCGGAACCTGCAGGACGCGATGGGCGTCGCGCGGAACGTTATCTGGAACCCGCGACTGTGTCCCGGCGGCGGCGCGACTGAGATGGCGGTCGCGGTGGGGCTAGAACGCCGTGCAAAGAGCGTTGAGGGCGTGGCACAGTGGCCGTACCGTGCTGTGGCGGAGGCGATGGAGGTCATCCCACGCACCCTGATTCAGAACTCCGGAAACAGCCCCATTAGAGTGCTCACACAGCTCCGCGCCAAACATGCCGAGGGTACCGACGGCAGTGGCAGCTCTTGGGGAATTGATGGTGATAACGGGAAGGTTGTAGATATGAAGGAGTATGGCGTCTGGGAACCATTGGCGGTTAAGGCACAGAGTGTCAAGACGGCAGTGGAGAGCGCGTGCTTATTGTTGAGAGTTGACGATATTGTTGCTGCGAAGGCAGCGAAACAGGCTTCTGGGCCAATTGGAGGTGGAGGCGGCGAGGAGTGATCCCAAAATGTGTATTGAAGGCCGTTTTGTGTCTAGGTACAGCTGTCTAGATTTCTACTGGTTGCGAAAAGTATGTAACAGTAGGTCGCGAAATCAATGCATAGAAGATTAAGAATATGTACTAAGTCACATCAGTCGTCCATTCGGAGTGAAGAGAGGATTTGTTAAATAGTCCTAAAGGTGGCGCATGAGCCCACAGAATTTATTTATGATGCGGGAGCATTCTCCATGAATGGCGAGATTAACGAAGAGCAGTTTTTACGAATATGAATAGGTTTGCATCATTCTCACATAATAGGAACCGATGTCTCCTCAGATGTAACTGTGAAAGCCCAAAAGAATCGCAAACGCCTGCCGCTCTCTCCAAGAAGTTCCAAGAAGTCTAATCTCCCGATCTGTCAATCTACCATGTGGTATCAACCCCCAAACACTTTTACATCCCACTCCACTCGAAACGATCTCAATAATCAGTAAACTTCATCAAGCCTCTTCTTCTCCGCTTCCTTCATCTTCTCAATCTCCGCCTCTCCAGTAATCCTCTCCATCACCTTAATATCGATCTCTTCATCCTCGCATCCTTCCTCAACCTCCATACACCCCTTCAACGCCTCCTTCAAAATCGGTGTCTCCCCGTCCCTCTCCACTCCCGCATCATCGCTAGTCTCGCCCCCATCACCCAACGCATCCGCCCGCGCCCCCAGCCCCATCCCGCTCTCAGCAACCCACTCGGCCTCCGACATCTTGCGCGTAGCCGCCTTGCGCTCACGGGACTTCTCGCGCTCGCGCTCGCGCAGCCGCGACGTCGCGCGCGGCTTCAGCTTGCTGCCACCGTTGGCCATCCCGGGTGCGCTCTTGCCGGGCGCCATGCTAAGCGTGTGCATGGCCGGGAAGTAGTCCGAGTCGTCCGAGAAGCCTTCGGCCGGCGTGCCCGTCCCACTCATGCTGCCGCCGAAGTCGCGGCCTGGGTGCAGGTGCCGCATGATGGATGCGGCGTGCGGGACTGGGTGCTGGTGCGCGCGCGGGATAGACGTGGAGGCTTCTTCGGCTTCGCTGCTGCGGTCGCCCTCGTCCTCGCCTGAGGATGCGTCGTTGGAGGCGTCGTTCGGTGAGGCAGGAGTGAGCGGCATCTCAGGTATAGGGGGTTTAGGCACGACGCTGGGCTTGCGTGGGGTGGGTTTGGAGGCAGACTGGCTTGGTTCGGCGATTATGGGTATCTTGTTGGCTTCTTGAGAGGTAACCGGATTGTCATCTTTCTCGTCGTCTGCGGTGGGTGGAGGGAGGCTGAATTCGGCGGTGTTTTGGCGGCGGTTACGGCGGGGGAAGGACATTTTGTCGTGATTGCAGCCGTTTACGCAACCACCCCAGCGTTTGACGGGAATGGTTGGAGAAGAGTAAGGCTGCGGAGGAGGAGGCGGGCCCTTCGTTGTGGTTGACATTGATGTCGTGCTGCCGTTCTGCGAGGCTAGAGCTGAGGCTCGATGTTTCAACTCGGACCAAGTGCGGAGTTCGTTTTCAAGGATGTATTTGCCATTGGAGGGGCTTTGCTTCATAACAATGAACTCGCAGTGGTGGACGTTACGGAGATCTTCGAAATATTCTACGGACCAATGGTACCTGCTCTAGATGTTAGATACCGCCTGCTCACAGAGCCTGCTTTCCCGACCAGCAATATTCTTTACCTACCACTTCATCAGAAACACTCTCGTCATTAGTCCATGCGTAACAAGAACACAGACGCTTGGAAAGTCCTCTTCTCCAAACAGCCGCCACATACTCTCATTAAACCCGCTTATTCTATCATACGCATCGGCGGCGCTCTCTCCGCTCGGTATGCGGTAGAAGAAGTGTCCATAGTCCGCTCGCTCCTGCCACATTCTCTCCATTTCCGCCGAGCATGGCTGGAAATTTCCAAAATCTTGTTCACGCAGGCGGGGCTCCTCGAAGACTTTGACTTTATGGCGGGGAAATGGTGACGGTGTGGGGTCGTCTGAGGTCAGCGAACGTAGAATGCCTTCGGTGGTTTCACGAGTACGGCGGTAAGGAGACGTGAAGAACTGGAGGGTATCGTCGGGCTTAAGCATAGAACGGAGGCGCCGTCCTGCTTCTTCTGCCTGTACAGATGGGACTTAGATATTGCTTTTGGCGGGCTGAACGAGGTAGGACGTGAAACATACTTGATTCCAGCCATCTGGAGTAAGCTTGATTCTGTGGTCTGGTATAAATTGATGGACATCGCGATTTTTATTTCCTTCTGACTGTGCATGTCTAACAAGTATAATCATCTGCATACAAGCATTAGCCGCTGCTGGATCAGATAGAAGAAGAGAATCTTGCACGAGGCTTTCCCATTTTGCCACAATACTACTTGAATTTTAACTTTTGGGTGAACAGAAGGTTAGTAGCTCCTCGAGATATATAGGAGGCTTAGAAGCGTGGCGATTGTTTGTCAGGAAGCTGTGCTTTATTTATTATTCACGAAAGAATGGCGACTTCGGCTGGGTTGTAGTTCGAGCTGCGACCTCCGCAAATCATCACTGGTCATCTACAAATACACATCTTTGACTCCACTGCTGATCACAACACCACTTGAATTTTATTTCAAGCGCCAAACGACCTGTCACCGATTGATCTCGAGCGCTCCGGCTTACTATACACGCCGAACTCTCCGCCTGCGCTGCGCCCCTCACCCGCTTCCCTCCGCACGAGGCAAGAAACTATTCACGAGCAATCACAGCCCCACCCAACTCTCGGAGAGCATCCAGTACTCCAGTCCGAAAGCCAACATGTCCGAGCCCATCCCCGAATCCATCCCCACATCAGCGGATCCCCGTTCCAAGCGACCTACAAAGAAGCGCGCCCTCACCCCCATCTCGCAGCAATCTGCGCAAGTCGAAGCCCTCTTTGCTAAACCAGATCGAGAAATCAAGATTCCCTCTTCAAATCCCAAATCTAATTCTCTCGCCCCGCCTCCCGAAATTGTCGCCAATGTGCAAGGCAGCAGTGCTGGTGCGGGCAGTGGCGAGTTCCATGTCTACAAGGCTAGCAGGAGGCGGGAGTATGAGAGGCTGAGGCTGATGGACGAGGAGGTGAAGAAGGAGGAGGCAGAGAAGGAGTTCCTGAAGCAGAAGGAGGAGAGAGAAAAGAGAGATGCGGAGAAGACACTGAAGAATAAGGCTAAGCGGGAGAAGGCTAAGCAGCGGAAGGCAAAGAAAGGGAAAGGGGAGAAAATGGATATGGACGATGAGGGGAAGGATGCGAGTGGCGGCACGGGGAAGATGAAGAAGCTGGGTCCGAATCTGGGCGCTGCGAAGGCGAGAGATACTGGAGATGATGATTCTGCTGTGATGAATGAAGGTGGTGAAGTCAAGAATGCCGATGAGATTGGAATCGTAATTCACGATGAGGATTGAGAGCTGCGGAACCTGCAATAGAGAATGAATCGAAGTGGATCACAGATTGATAATGGAAAGGGGGGAAGAGCACTGGCTTGACAGTTCTGTTCCTTGGTCAACATTGGCATGGAGGGCTAAATTCAAGCGCTGAAGTAGCTTCCTACTGTCTCTCAAGACTGCCCTTCACTTGAGTAAAGGTGATTCAAAGGTGTATAGGTACGTGTCGTTTTATAGGTTGAGGGCCTCTTGGTTCAGTTATTGCTATGTCACAAGCCTCTGACGTGGTCTAAGGTAAAGCAGGATGTAACAGGGCTTGTTTGAGTACTCACAGAAGTTGAGGTTAACACTGTGATTAAATATTTTCAATAAAAGTAGCATTGTATTTGTCATGTTTGGCATTAGCTTCAGATGCTGGTAGCCATCGTGCCTAGAAAGGCTTCATCCTCTATAAAATATCCCTAATGAACCACACATGAATTAATATGCGGGAAAGGCTGTGCGTTATTTACATGAATTCTTCCCAATATCCTTACGCCGGCCTCTCGCAAAGATGGATAACTCTGTATCAACCTTAGTGTCATGGTCTTCTCTAACCTATTAACTCCAACAAATAACCTCTTACTTTCTCTCATCACGAGTTTAGCTCATGTCTCATCATCGCTGAATCCCAAACCTGCCAAATCATCTCTTGATCGCTTCATAGACCTTAATCGGTGGTCATCATCATCATCGAAACTCCAACACGCACATTGTAAGTCGAAATTGTGATGTTTCTTGTACCAGCTTTTGAGGCGCGCACGACGAGCCTCCTTCCAGGCTCGGTGCTCTATCCTATCCTTTTCCATGAGCTTTAAAAGGTCAGGATCGATTCCAGGCATGCTACCCTGGTTGTTGGACCCCGTTGACTTATCGATTGGTTGCACCGCTTTGAGAGCTTCGTCCTTCTTCCGCCTGACATACTCTTCCTCGCAGAAGAACAGATCATACATCGTCGTCCATTCGAACGAGATCTCGCGGGCTTCATAGTTGATTTCCAGTCCAGGAATATCGGTATCATTGATCGATCTTCTCACTTTGATGGTATACGGCGGTGGTTGCTCACGTTTACCACCACAGGCATCACGACTTCCGAGATACCAAATCATGGAGCTACGCCAGTGGACTCTAATAGCGAGCATATACTGAGTGTCCATACCCTTTTCCGCGAAGTACTGAGGTGGCCTATTATCTTTAAAATAAGCGCGTTTTCGATCGTCTGAGAAGCGGTCAAAAACGGTGGGAATCTGGTAGTGGTGGAAGCTCTGAGGCGCAAATTCAATGCGTGTCTTCTTGATGTGCTTATCGGCAAACACTGTTTCGACGTATGAGCGGAAATCTGTCGAGACACACCGGCAAGTTGACCAAAGGTGATTGCAGTCTTGCACATGCGACAAAACGCTGATCCAGAGTTCTGCTGGAAGATGAGGACATTTTGTACCAGGCAGAGTTTCTGCCATTTGTGTAAACTGCGAATATTACAGCCAAATTTTGTTTCGTGGGGATTTATGGTAGGTAGTGCGCGAGAGCACTTACAGCTCACGGGTTGTCGTAGCATCCTTCTAGCCAATCACTGCACAATTACGGGCCCAGGGTTGATTAACGTTATCTCAGTTGACTCATCCGCTTCGCCAAGGAATTTGAGGAGGCGGCCACCCCCCTGCTCCCGCCCCACTTCAACGCCACAGGCCCTCTTATGCAAACTTATGAGCCAATCAGATGGTTGCTCTAACTCATGGGTACTTATTAGCTAATAGAACGCCGCGCCACCCCCTGCCACCCCTGCTACCCCAATTCCTCTGCGAAGCGTCTAAGAGATTATAGGCGTGATTTATAAAGGCAGGCCAGCCTACCTAGTAGACGACGGCTGTATTACCTTTAACGCGGTATATTGCCCCCTAATACACCACCGCTTAACTTGCTAATAGTTTTATTCAAAAGCCCTCCTCTTACTCTATAGAATCCATCTGTAATAGAGCCTAGCTATGCCCTAAGTAGGCGTTACTCTAACTAAGATACCCCTAGCTATCCTCCCTCCATTTCTAGCCTCTCTAGCTGGTCAGAAAATATTATTAAACTATCTAAGCCCTCCTCCTCTGATAGTAATAATAATGTAGGCAATAACTAGATAGGCAGTAATAAGAATAAAGCGCCTGAGCCTTTATTAAGGCGTTATAGGAGGTAGGGGAAGCGCGCGTGGAGGTTATAAGCCGTAGTCAACACATTAAAAGAAAAAGGTTGGAGCTTCGCTTAGTTACTATCTGCTTAGGTTAGGGCGGATAATATAGGGGAGAAGGGAATTATAATTAAGCACCATTGGTACAGTTGCGTTGGGCAGCGGCGTTGGGTTCTATTAAATGCAGTTATAAGAGACCCGCAGCTAAGCAATATCCTATATATACAAATAGAGTTATATACTGCGGAGCTAGATTGTCTTATCTAGGAACTATATTTTACTATATTTAACAGAACATCAAAAATTAAGGACTTGGACTTTGACGTTGCCTTCCGCTCTATACAGGATACTGCCCTAGGATAGCATACAACCTTAATACAACTACTTGGCAATTAGCGGGCGTATAGGGCTAGTTATAGTAATTAGAAAGCGGAGGACCAGAAGGTAAATAGCTAGGATACGCTAGTAAGGCGGGCATATACCATTACCAGTATAATTTATTTCTTTTAGGCTAAGAAGCGGTCTAATTTCTTTTCTTTGGTAGTGGATATATATCTTATAGGCTCTGGTGTAAAAAGAAGGGTATTTAAAACGTTGGCTGGCTTTAGATTATGCCATGGTTATTATTCTATAAATTGTACTATAGGTAGTATTGCCGAAGAGGTAAAGATATATTAGTTTTTATATCAGTACTATATATCTATTAGCACCGGCCTTTTGGCTAAACTTATATAAACTCTTGCAAACTTATAAGCTAATTAGTATAGCCTCTATGGACTACTGGCTAGCCAGGGGCTAACATCTATAGAGGCATTTTATAACGCTAGCGCACGACCCCTAGATAGTCGTTGTATATAATAATATAAACTTTAAGGATATAAAGCGCGATAAGCTGCTTAGTTATACGTCTATTATATGCTCCTTAACAACTGCTGCTATTGTCTATTGTCCTAAACTGCCTCCGTTAGGGCTGTGTTAGTTAATGCACAATCTAACTATCCTACTAAATGTTAAAGACATCTACCGCTCTCTTGGCTTTGGCGACGAGTTATTACTACAGATTAGCCATTACCTTATTACTAACGCAATAAAGGGGATTTACCTTGCTAGTGTAGAGCGTATCTTTGAAGATAGTGATCTTTTCCCTTAGATGCCAAGCATATAATATATCAGCAATAGGAAGACCAAATTCTGGCAGTTTGGTACTATTATAGAGGATAAGGGTACTATCTAGGGTACCTATAGCGTCTATAAAAGCATCTTCCTTAATTAGCTTAGTCTCCAGGCTCTAAATAACCCTTATAATAGCACTACTCCCAATAATTTTACTAAGCGGCTCTGGCTTACCTATGGTGACTAACTTACTGCGTATTATATTAGGTTAGTAAAACAGGAGCAGATTTATACTAGCCGCCCTTTTAACCATTAGGACTGGCTACTTAGTATACCTATATAGTTCCACATTAAGATAAATCTATATAGTACTCTTATACGTACACACTTTACGCCTAAGGATAAGCAAGAGGAGGCTTATTACTGTCTACAGTCCAATATAACGCTATGGAATTGCTCTATAATTACGTAAGAGAATGCTAAATACTATAAGTTGGTACCCATTATTAAACGGGGTTTTATAGCGCGTATAACCGCCCTCTTCTATACTACTATGTAGCGTTAAGGCTTTAGAATTAACATACCTAATTTATCTAAGCTGTCTAACCTAGACACCCTATCTAACCCGTCTTCCCCTAAGTGCATTAAAGATACTACCTAGGCCATCGGCTGCCTTACTCCTAAGTAGTTCCTGGATATTGTTAATAAGATCTAGTATGACGCCTTTTCTCAGGACGCGTGGACGGGCGCGAAGCATAATAATATTAAGTTTCGGATAATATATTATATGCTTTAGGAAGTTAAGCTTCTACTTACTATTTAGCATACTGTTAAGCATGCCAATATAGGTATACTGCGGCGGCTTGTTAACCCCCTTATTATATTCTTCTTTGGCGCGTTATAGCACAATTACGGTCAAGAAATGCTATTCTATTGGTGGAATCTTACGTCGGTTAATTCGCCTAAACTTTAGCATACAATCCTATCCTCTGGGTTAGTAAACTGGCTTAGAGCTCCAGATAAGCATAAGGCTATTAATCTTGGGCTAGAGCACTTAAATAGAAGCTATAAGATTAAGATAAAGTGCTATAAGAACTCTACTTACAATATAGATATTATGTTTAATTAAGTATACTTATTAAATACAACAGTTAGAATATTGCGTAGTAAGATAGAAAATATATTTAGTAAGGAAATGTTAGGTGCCTATATGCGGGTAAAGGCGGACCTTAATATGTTTACACTTGCTTAGAATCTCTATTCTAGCAACCTAGCTATACTACGGCAACTAGCACAGCTAGTAGGCCTATACCTATTTAATTCTTATAATATTTTTAGCACTAGAGTAGAAGTTCTAGCGAGGAAGGTTAACGAGTTCAACTAGGTCCATATATAGGGTCTATATTTAGTTACTACCTCCTATCCTCCTTTAGATATAGAGGACTTAGCTAGCTTTATAGATATATAAGACTTTGCCAACGCTATTAAAGACGGGCTAGGTAATATAGAGGAACTAAATCTTACTTCTAATATGCCTCCTACTAGCCAGGAGGCTCCAAGTAGCCTATAAACTTAGGGGTACTTATGCAAACTTATCGGCTAATTAGAGCGCGGCTTTTCTCTCTAGTTCGCCCTGTAAGTCTCCCTCTTTTCTACCCTATAAGGCCCCTCTACCCTAGCCCTAGCCTCAATTACTTAAGAGGAGGATATCCAGGAAATACTATAAGGAGGAGGAGCCGCCTGGTACTGGGCACTGCTATATACCCATATACTAGCCACCTAGGACTTAAAATATTAACTCCCCTTAGACCACCACTAGGAAACAACGACTATGGCGACAACACTAGCATTACTACTTTGTTTTATTTCTTGGCTAGGGCAGCGCAAACCACTATAGAGTGCGGGACGCTTATAGTCTATTATTAAAATTGCGTAAGGCCACTACCTATATAAAACGTCTTAATTAAGGGCCCTAGCCTTGTTCTAATTGGCTGATAAGTTTGTATAAGTTAGCATAAGTTTAGGAGATCTCTGGATTAGGGGCCAGAGCCTATATTAATAGGCCCTAAGAAGCTATTAGCTAGACAATATATCTTAACCTAAAACCCCCTACCTCGCCCTAATTAGCTAATAAGTTTGCATAAGTTTATATAAGTTTGGGAGATATTTAGAGGCCTATATTAGCGGAACTTAATAAGGAGTGGCAGCTAGCACCTATAAAAGACGTCTTAATATAGGGCCTTTGCTTAAGCTGCGATAATATCCTTAAGCCCCTAGCCTTATCCTAATTGGCTAATAAGTTTATATAAGTTTATAAAAGTTTAGGAGATATCTAGAGTAGCAGTAGCTTATATTAACAGACCCCCGCTAAGAGTAGAGGCCATCACCCGTATACGGCGACTGCATACTAGCCTCTATCTATGCGTTAGTAATAGACGCAATTACATCACATTATTAGAGCAGTAGGTTGATAGCAGAATAAAAGAGTAAATTTGTTCTACCTAGAGCAAAGGCCCACTATGCTTGCTCCACTTTTACTATAAGTAGAGGCCTACTATACTTGCTTACCTATCTACTATCTATCTAGAGTAGAGGCCCACCGTACTTACTCCACTTCTACTATAAGTAGAGGCCTACTATGCTTACTTACCTATCCACTATTAATCTAAAGTAGAGGCCTACTGTGTTTGCTTACCTAATTCTCTACCAAGCAGAGGCCTATTATGCTTGCTTATTATCTTTCTCTTATTCTGCTAGAGCAAAGGCCTGCTAAGCCCACTCTCTCTCTAGGGACAGAGGCTAAGTCCGCGTATCCTAACCTATAGGGCTTATAACGCCTGCAGTTGGGCCCGCCTAAGACACTAGCTTTTTTACCTATATAGGATCTAAACTAACTAGGTGAGGTTAAAGCTTACCTATAAGAAGCCTTGCAGTTGGACCCTTCTAAAACACTAGCTTTTACTAGAATAAGGTTAAAGCCTTCCCCACAAAGGGAGTCTAAAGACACGCTATACTATACTAAGTCCTACCCCCTTATCCCCTATGCTATTAACCCTATACCCCTAGCTCTAGGCGGAGGTGGTTATAGTCCCTTTAGTAATAGGGGCTATAGGGGCGGAGCTAGTAATATCTACTAGGGCTTAGGCTTAGCCCGCTTTAAAATAGAGTATCCGCCGGGGTAGGCCCTTATATAGTAGCGGGTATAAGCATCCCTAGGCTTGTGCACCTACTAGGCACCTACCCTAGAGTAGACCTAGTACTTTTAACTACCCTTCTAGTAAGCTAGGCACCAATTCTTATTATAAAGCTGCTTACCTAGCTCCGTTTCTATAATCCTCCTAATATAGGAGAGGTTCCTCTTGCTATTAGCCGTCTAGAGAGACAACCACTACTTGCCCTAGCGGATGGTAGTATAGCTGTTTGTAATCTTACCCTAAAGTTGCTAATTCCAAGGCAAACACGGCTAGTTAGTAAGTTAGGCGGTATAGAAGCCTACCTAGATAAGAGAAAGGGAAGGACCCGGAGCAGCGCTAGCGGTGGGGGCAGGCGGCTAAGTTGTAGGTCTATGTATATATAAGCTAATAATTAATATAATAGGTATTATAGTACACATACCCGGCAAGGCCGACTATGCTATTATTATTGTTGTTATTATCGCCGCCGAAATCCAGTAGGCGGTTGTTGTTGTTGTTATTATTATTATTATTGTCGTTGTTGCCGCCAAGGAGGAAGGTGGGCGCAACGGGGCTAGCGGGCGTAAGGGGGGCGGTAGGCGCAAGAAAAGGGACGGGAGGCTAGAGAGGAGAAGGAGAAAAAGAAGGGAGGGCACGTGGGCGAGGGCGGCGCGGGCAAGGAGGAGGGCTAAGAAGAATATTAGTATATAGGTCTACTAAATAGAAGGAAGGTATGGCTGCTTATCTCCTAGCTCCTTAGGATAGTCCCTAACTCTTTAAAACGCTTAAATAGTTAAGAACTAGACAGGCTAATACTTATAAAGAACACTAGATAGTCCCCAACGTTAATTAGCTGCGTAGGAGGGCGGCAGCAAGGAGGAGGATTTGCTCCTTCTGGAGTGGGAAGTTTAGTAGGTGCGCGAGTACCCAAGTAGTAGGAGGAGACATATTAGAGGCTTTTAAAAAAAATCATAGTATTATAAATATCTAAAGAGGAAGAGAAAGAGAAGTAAAGGTCTATTATAGGATTTACTTTACTATTAATAAGCTAAGGCGCTAGACCTAACCCAATATATATAATCTTATAGACTAATTATGCCACGCTAGGATAGACCTTTACCTCCTTATATAGGCCTTATAATATCCCTAGCACTCTCTCTAGCAACTTATATGAACTTATTAGCCAATTAGAACGCGCTATAGGTTAATTAATACCCGCTATAATAGGAACTAATAGCTTATCTGCTTGCCACGCTAAGATAGAGCCCTTTACCTAATATAGGCCCTTACGACATCCCTAGACCCCCTTTAGCAACTTATATAAACTTATGCAAACTTATTAGCTAATTAGGTTACGCTAAGTGGCCTATCTATCTATGGCTCTATTAAGAAGTTTTCTTGTCCCTTTAGTGTTGCCTTTCTAATACGCCTAGTCCTTATTCTTGGGGTAAATACAAGCACTATATTTATAGTTATATCTCTCTTCTATGGTACTATATCTATATTTCTATCCCGTTCCCGTAAGGCTGTCTGATATTTAGTAGGTGAATCCCTTTAGGTATTACCTTATCTCTTCTAAGATGGTATAGAGACAGCCCCTACTACTAAGGCTATATATGGCTGGATGGCAGCTATATCTACAGGTTAGGAATTAAGAATAGCATCCACCTATAAATCTAGGATAACAGCTAGCTGTGAATTAAAAACGACTGTACCTTAGAAGTTAGGAATTGCAGTGTTTTATAAATCGGAAGTAGTGGCCTCCTAGAAGTCTGGAATTACGGGATCCTAGGAGCTAGGCGTATTAATATTATAACTTCCCTCTATAGACGTAACATGTGGCGTTATTGGCGTTGTTGGCCTTAAAATTAGCCTCTAGACCTCTTTAAGTACCTAGGCCGCGCGCTTAACACTATACAGGACACCTAGTAACGCGAATAATAGGCTAGACCTATTAATTCTACTAGTAACCTAGGTCCTAAGTAGTAAAAACAGCCTATCTACTACGCTCTGTTTTACTATACCCTATATAGCCTCTTGTCTAGTAACCTGTATAGTAAGGCTATTATCCCGCCTCTGGACGTGTGCTGCGTACTCCTTTAGTATAGACAATCTAAGTAACTAGCGTGTTAATAAGACCTCGCCCTTAGAGTCCCTAGTCTGCTAAATAGCCTTTGCCTATTGCTTTTTTATTAAAGCCTCTTTGTTGGTTAATCTAACTAGCTTAACTATACCCTTTAGCTGCTTAACTAATTAACTGCCGTAGGCCTTATAATGCTGCTATAAGATAAGTAAGGGCGCCGCACTTTCTAGAGATTTAGCTGTAAGTTTATCCTAAAAGGCGTTAGCCATGCCCCTATAGAATAAGTGCGAAAGCTGCTAGTGGCACTCGCCTAGAAACGCCGCCGACGGTATAGGGAATTGTTGGTATGGGCTAGTGTATATTAATTCAGCCTGCTTGGCCGCCTATGTATTAAGAAGCTCTAATGTAATAGTAGACTGCGTACCGGCCTATGGTTGATAAAGCGGCGCCGGAGCTGTAGGGGGTAATGTGAGCTTAGGTATAAGTAAGGGGTTATAATAACTACAGTATTAATCTACTAGGGCACGAATAACACGCTATAGTATAGCTAGTAGTAACTTGTCCTCTCCTAAGAAGAAAAAAAAGGCCTTTTAATAATATGCTCTATTTACTATCTCTTTTCACTTAACCGGTAACTTCTTATGGCTTGCTATTTTAGCCCTTGTCTAGAATGGACGGCTATTCTCTTTAGTAGCTGTAACTGCAGAATTATAGCTTGCGGTTAATTTCTTAGAGGTAATACTCTTAGCAACACTCTTAGTAATGCTCTTAGTATTGCTAATATTACTAGGCGTAAAGCTCTGTGTAAGTTAACTGTGGGTATGCTTAGCTGGCAAGCTATTATGATTTCTTTGAGGCGCCTAAGTAAGTGCTTTTGCCTTAGGTGGTAGTGGTTTCCTCCCTAGTATATCTCCCCCCTCTATATTAAAGACCTAGTATAGAAGGAAAATATATCCTATACTGGTGCAATTCTTTTGTTGTCCGCCTTAACTAATTTGCTGCTATATATTAGCTAGGCTCTTAGTAATAGGAATCTTTTAGATAATTACGCGCTTAATATCTGGGACGTTTATACCTATACTAAGTAAGGTTATAGCTATTATAATTCTAATGCTAGATATAGCAGTTTTGAACTTAGTATACCGCTAAGTGCGGTTATACTCCTATATGGTGGTAGTAAACTCCTAGACTATAATACTAATATAAATAGCCTTGTCTACTGCATCTGTTAAATACCCCTTCTGTAGTAATATAGTTTAAAGGTATGCAGCTGTAGCCTAGATAGACAATCGCCCATTAATAAAAACTATTGTTTTTGGTATCCTCTCTAGAGTAGGCTTTCTATTATTATTAACGCAATTATCTAATAAATATAGGTGCTTTTATAAATTAACCTTTTTCCTAGGCAGGGGGTGGACTGATATTAATATATCTGGATAATTAATAGAAGTCCTAATAATCTCAGTTTGGTAAGAATAACGGCTAACCGCTTAGAATCTGGCCTCTAATAGGATTAGCCTCTCCGCCTTCTTATTAAGAGTTGTAGAGTAGGCAAACTAGACTATATCTAGGTGGAGGATTATTCGCAATTCGCCTAATATTATATAAGCCAGTTAAAAGCTCTTCTAGTCCTTAATAAGATAGCACTTATTAATTATAACTAGCCTAATTTGTGACTACAACTTTGGTTCTTTTAGAGCATCCTAGAAAGCCTTAGTTAATGCCTATTTAGGACTAAGTAGAATATAAGTATATACTCCCTTTTAAATTTAAGTAATTAGTTCCTTCTTCTAACTCTAGGTTTTAGTATTAATAAGAACTGGGTTATATCCTTCTATCTTCCTAATATTATCTAATTGCTTATTACCTAGCTTATTAAACGGAATAATCTGGATGGTAATCTTGCCCGTTAAAACCATATATATATAGAAGATTAGGCTTTTACTAAAGCCTATATAAGTAATTAGAAGGGTATTGCCTTTTCTAAATATTAACTGACGCAAGGTACGCACTTGCTTATAGCGCGGTTTAAAATCCTTAACTAATGGACTAGTTTAGAGAATAATTCGCTAAAGACAAAGGTCCATAACTTTATATTAAAATGCTATATTTTTTAACCGCGTTACCTACTGTATAACTAATGGTAACTGTTGGTTACATAGGGTGACTCACCAATAACGACTACTCGAGTAGGGTTACAGTGATGTTGGTTAATATGCTTTATTAATCTAGAATAGGGGAGGGCGAGGAGCTTAAGGCTCCTCGCCACGCTAGTGCCGCGGCTATACGTGACTATATGTGATATATTCCTAACACTAGCAACTCTTCTTTTGTGGTTGCCATCTATATATAAAATACCGCTTAACTAGCGTAACAAGTATTAATCCTCCTTACTTACTATTGCTATTATAATATGTGACGGCTTATATAAATGCTTTTAAACTAAAACTTGCGGATTGTTATCTAATAAAGATACTAAGCTAAGGAAAAAAAGAAGAAGAATAATTATTAGGGAGTAGTAGGTAGATATATCGCGAGGGCCGCTAAGGCGCTAGTGGTAAGCGAACTAATGGCAATTTTCTATCCCGGGGATGGAAAATCCTGATTGGTTGTTTGGAGTTAGGGTAGATATTATATTAAGGGCGCTAAGGCGCTAAGCGTAAGCGAGCTAATAGCGATTTTCTATGCTGGGTATAAAAAATCCTGATTGGCTAGCTGAAACTAGTATCCGCAGATTACAGTAGAACTTGGTGGATAGTTGCGGTAGAACTCGGTGGACAGTTGCGGTAGAATTTAGTGGATAGTTACAGTGGAATTTAGTGGATAGTTGTAGTAGAATTCTACTCCCTTTTAACCTAACCTTTAACTCGTATATAGAGAATGTTTGTGTTAACAAACGTTTCTAAAGCCTTATTTGGGTTTGCCTTTGTTATTACATCTGCTAGGTTATCTTAGCTATTAATCTATTAAATCTTAAAGAGTTCTTGCCGTTCGTAAGATTGCTGAAGTGCTATAATGTTAATTATAAGGCGCTTCTCCTTTGTGGTACCAAGCTTAACTAAACACTTATAGAGGGAATATAAGTCGGTACACATAATTGTAGGGATAGTAGGAAGTTCAAGTTAATCTATAATTATTTTTAGGGTAGTTCCAATTGTAATTACTATGTTAACTCTGCCAACCATTCCATATATCTCTAACGCTAGAACGCTTTAAGTGACGTATTTGCTCTTGGTTAAGCTCTAATAGATAAGATTGCCGTGGATTATAAAGTCATTCTCTCTAGTAGATTTATTTATAATAATGATCTTATATCCTAACTGGGAGCTAAAATCTTTATTATTTGTAAACGATCTATTAACAAATACAAAGAGCTTAGCGGTAGGAAGATTAATAGGCACGTAGAGTAGTCCCTAATTGAGATGGTTTATTTGCCAGGAGAGACGCTTATTTAGGGTAAGGATATTATCCTTAGTTGGTTCCTAGTATTAGGCGGCAATAGAGAGATCGAATAAAGCCTTGGGTTAATAGATAGAAGCAATATAAGCTCTACAAGCGCGTTACTCCACGTATTCTTGTTTTAGAGAGTTAATGTTAATAACGTCGATCTTCTTACCTTGACCCTTCTAGCGCAAAGCAATAGAATCCTCGTTTAGGGAGAGGATGCATCCATTAAAAAGTAATGGTGTTATTAAATTAAGCTTTTCCTTTAGCTTTGCTATAAGATTTGCCTTTACTAGCTTATCTTCTTTAAGAGCTAAAAATTGGTCGTCTCCTAAGATAATTATATTATTAGTTTGCATGCTGACAATTCCGAATAGAGTTCCCGTAGTTGTAATAAGAAAGCAGGGATTGAATATAGAAGTAGTTATTAAGAGCTTCTCTTTATAGTGCTTGCTATAAGTAGCCCACTAATAAGTTCCTGCCTCTACGATTCTATATAATGGCTTAAGTATAACCATAATTGTATCTTTGGGATATTGGTAGCGAATTTGCTCTGGAAGGTATGCTAGTATTAAGCGCTAAAGGCGCGTCTCTGATTGGGTATAGGCCTAAGTGATATCTCTTAAATAAACCGCTATTCTATTCTTTATTAGGGAGGGAGCTAGCGTAATAATAACTCGCTAACTAGCTTGTTAAATTATAGGGGATTGCATAAGAATTACTTTCTTACCGTTGTTATTATAACCTTAAATGACCAGTCTTAACTTCTTAAATGGGGTGTTAGTGGCTTTGCCTTTAATCTTATTAACCATTCTTAACTTAAAGATACGAACTCTATTAAACTTAGTAGGGTTATATTTCTTGAATTTAAAGACTCCTCTTATAATAAGACTGTCGATCTCCTACTTGTTAGATGCTTGGAAAGGGGCTTCTGGAGTTATAATACGGCCTTCCTTTTAGAGTTGTTTTGCGAGCTTAAAGTCCGCCTTCTCTTTAGCTGTTATAAAGGCCATTAACAACTTAACTCTACTCTTAATGGCGGCAACGAATTGCTCTTCAAAATTAATAAGATGTTGGTAATTTTGTGATCCTTTTAGACAACCTCTACCGCGTTGTGGTTGCGGCACATTTGCTATAACTATATTAGAATTGTAGTTGCCTTCTAGAGCACGTTAATTGTGGTTCTCCTCTGGGGTATCCTCTATGGCATCCTATAAAGGCTTAAAACTGTCGTCCCTATAGTAGGGCTTAATAATGGTTGAGCGGAATTAAGTGGGTCTATGGGGTATCTGAAGAGTACAAGTTTAACCCTTAATGGTAATAAGTGTATGTGGGCCTAACCAGCCCCCTTTCTTACGCTATACCCGTACTTCAGATTGGAGTGGTAGATCTATTATAATTAAGGTGTTTAGACCATTTCTTATTTTTAGTACGTTGTTGACCTGGCGTATAGCGTAGATATGGCACACCTCCTTTATTGCCTTATGGATAGCCTCAACTCGTTGCGTAACGGATAGAGATAGTAGAGAATTGTTAGTTATTTAAGGGTAGGCGCTAAAGACTAGTAATATAGGTATAAGCCTATCTAGGCTAGCGGAATTGTTAACAGCCTTAACAGCTATCTATAAGGTAAGCTCTTCGCTAGCGCCCTCTAGTTCCGAAGAAATAATCTTATATGCTTAGTATAATGGCGTATAATATCGTTCTACTTTTCCAACACTATTGTGTGCCTTAATAGGGACTTCCTTGACCTTGATTTCTATTGCCCTTACCTATTGCCGAAACTCTATAGATAAGAAGTTCCTTCCTATGTTATAAATGACTCAATTAGGGGGTCCTAGGTAGATATTAATCTAGCACAATTAGAGAGTATCCTATGCGTTCCTAGCTAATATATCTTTTAGGAAGCGTGCGGCTTGGAAGGAGGTTAAGAGGTTAATAACTTGGAGTACTAGCTTGCCGCTAAGATATATAATGTTAATAATGATATAGAAGTTGAAGTCGTAGTTATCTTTAAGGGTGAACTTGAATCGGCTAGGGGACTTCTGGTTTATTTAGCAGTAATAGTAGTACTTTGTAAGATGCTTAATTGTCTTAGCCTTAACTTTATAACCTGCTTGCTAAAGAACCCTAAGCAATCTATAAACTAATGGGTGACCAAAGTGATGGTGTAGTTAACGTAACTCCGACTTAGTTAAATGGCTCTAAGCAACGCTCCTTTCTGGCTGTTAAAGGAGCAACCAAGGGTAACCCTACTTGCGTATAATGGGCACCCGATTCTCTCCCTAAACGAGTATATTCTTAAGGTTATCAAGCTTAACGCCTAACTTATCTATATCTTGGATGTAGAATAGAAACGGGGTGTTCGCGGGAATAATGTGGAAAGTGATATATCCTAATGGAGTTTAGACCTTGATTGTGCCAAGGGAGATTATAGTACCCTTGCTAAAGCGAATTGTATGTTGGCCTGCCGTTAATTAGTTAATCTGAATAGAGCTATTAAGCTGCTAAAGAGCTCGAACTTAAGGTTCTCCTACTATAGATACTCCTGCGGCTCTAATATCTGGCATAATACTATGGAAGACGTTCGCCGAGTATCTGTTATTAAAGGAGAACGCGGAACTTTCTTTTGGCTCATTAAAGATATCTAACTTTGTGACAGAATGGAGCGTAGATTGGTCGTTAAGGATAGCAACGGTTTATATGCCATTTACCTCACCATACTTGGTGAAGTATTGGTTAGGAGAGTAGTCCTTAATTTCTATATCTATAAGGAGCTGTTTGGCCTTGTTAACCTTACCCTTAAGATCTTCTTCGCCTTTATATTAAACCAGGAAGCTTTG
>Ga0307507_10001158_pt1 | contig 58584 bp, 35 predicted proteins | sample 7_EM_MG_FD_207223 | JGI IMG/M metagenome (GOLD analysis project Ga0307507, IMG submission 207223) | Populus trichocarpa ectomycorrhiza microbial communities from riparian zone in the Pacific Northwest, United States - 7_EM | ecosystem: Host-associated > Plants > Roots > Unclassified | place... | reverse complement strand
TATGCGGTGTTGAAGTTGGTAGTTATTGTTTGATGATGTCTAGAAGTAAGGGGTTGCTCCAAGGTCAGATTAGCTAGTCTCGCTTCGTGGTCTCGTGACCACGTCACGTGATTAACATTCCGACACTCTTATATAACTAAGAATAATATACCTTTTATTTTTAATAATAATTATATAAAAGCTTTTAAGGAGTTAAAGGGCTAACTTACCTTCTCCCTAATTCTCCATTACTATAACCTAGACCTTAAATTAATGCTAAAAACGGACGCCTCTAATAGAGTAGTAGCAGGGGTTCTCTTATAGTTACACCTAGATAGTAAGTAGTACCCTATTATATTTTTCTTAAAGATAATAGCTTTAGCTAAGTATAACTATAAGGTACATAATAAGGAAATGCTAGCTATTATATAATTATTATCCTAGTGACGTATAGAGCTTAAAAGTGTAGACTCCTAAATTAAAGTCTATACTAATTATAAAGCCCTTAAGTATTTTATAATAATAAAATAGCTTATTAGTTAATAGGCTAGGTAAGCTAAAATACTCTCCTAATTCTTCTTTACAATTATATACCGCCCTAGTAGGTAAAATTCTAAAGCTAATGCCCTTACCTAGAGAGAATAGGATATAGAACTATAGGATAAGCTAAAGGCTTAGCACTAGATATGTGCCCTCCTCCATCCTAAATAGCTTAACCTATATATCCTTAAGGAACTAAGCTCTAAATAGAATAAGCTGGCGTCTATAAAAGGAGAGATACTAGATAAACTAATAGGGCTAATTAACTGCACCCTAATTGCAAAACGCATAGCTAAATCCCTAAAAGCCCTCCGCAACTAAGCTATAGAAAATAACCCTAATTTAGAAATAGAAGACGGGCTACTCTTATACTAAGAATAGCTTATAGTTCTAGATATTAATAACCTATAAATAGAGCTAATCTATAAAGCCCACTATTAAGTCTCTATGGCGCACCCTAGTTAAAATAAAACCTACTAACTACTAGCGCCTTGCTACTACTAGTGAGAACTCCTATCTAATATAGAACGATTTATTAGGAATTATTATACTTATAAATAGGCAGATACCCCTAGGGATTAAACCCCTAGATTGTTATAACCACTACTAGTTCCTAAACGCCCTTAGAAACATATTATAATAGACTTTAAATTATTCCTAAAGGATAAATATAGCTATAATATAGCCTTTATAGTAGTTAACCAACTAAATAAGTAAGCTATTTCCCTCCCCTACTTTAAGACTATAACTATAAAAGATATAGCCCACATATATATTAATAACATTTACTAGATCTATGGCGCTCCTAAGTTAATTATCTCTAACTATAAACCCTAATTTATATTAGACTTCTAGGATAAATTCTGCTATATTCTTAGGATTAAGATTAAACTCTCTACTATATTCTACCCTTAGACTAATAGCTAAACTAAAATTATAAACTAGTACCTTAACCAGCAACTTCGCCCCTTTATTAATTACTACTAAGATAACTAGTTGGAACTACTGCCTATAATAGACTACGCATAGCTTACGCTCCCTTATAATAGTATAGAAATATTACTATTTAAGTTACTCTATAGATATAAGCTATAAATATCCTTTAATTTGGATAGACCTATAGGACCTATAACGGCCTATAAACACCTTAACTATAAAGAGGCCTAGATATTCGCTAAGAGAATATATAGGGCCTAGGAGACTGCCTAAGTAGTTATAAAAAGGGTATGAAAAAGGAAAGAGGCTAACGCAAACTAATATTGCCGTAAGGTGGACTTCTAAGTAGGAGATAAGGTATAGGTGTTAACAAAAAACTAAAAAAACCTAGAGGCCGAGCTATAAACTAGACTACTAAATAGCTGGCCCCTATAAAATCCTTAAGAAGGAAGGGCAATCTTTTAGAGCTAAGCTACTAGAGTTAATAAAGATCTACCCTATCTTCTCTTTAGACTAACTGTAGAAGGCTATAGATAACCTATTGCCTAAACAGTATAATAACCCCTTACCACCAATTTAGATTACAGAGGATAAGGAATAGGAAGTTAAAGAGATCTTAGCAGTTAAGAAAGACTGCAGTACCCTAAAATACTATACGAGCTGAGTTGGTTATAATAAAGATCTAGAATAGCACCCTACATCTAACTTTAAGTACTCTCCCTATAAGCTATAAGATTTCTACCTAGCCTACCTAGACTTCCCTGGACTACTATATAAACTAAACAGCTGGGTTAAATGCTAGGAGGGAGGGTTGGATAACTATAATAATCTAGATAATAATAAAGAACTTGGACAAAGCCTAAGGGTAGGCTTTTTTAGGGGGGGGGGGGGTAATATAACGGTGCTAAAGCGCGTTACCTGCTACTTTCTAGGCATTCTGCTAAATTCTACCTATTCTGCCAAATTCTGCCCATTCTGCTATATTCTGCCAATACTGCTTATAGAGCTAACTAATTAGGATTTTCCATCCCTGGGATAGAAAATCGCTATTAGCTTACTTACTACTAGCGCCTTAGCGACCCCTTTATATCTTACCAGTCTCTAACAGACTTCTTCTTCTCCTTAGCTTAGTATTCTTATATAGTAGTAATCTATAAGCTTTGGTTTAGAAGCATTTATATAAGCCCGTTATACATTTAACTAACTCTTTATTAGTTTTCTCTACTAGCCCTTCTTCCTTCTTATTAATAATCTAGTTAATTTTATATAAGCTAGTTATAAAGACCTTATTGTCCTTCTAATATATATTAAAGTAAAAACCTATAGCGTTAATTGCCGCGATATCTACTATAAGGGGGTTGTATAATAGTAGGGGTATCTATAGCCTAGGGGGCCTTTAGTATATTAGCATTGTCTTTACTCCTTTTAGCTCTTATTATATCTTCTAAAGGTTATCCTTTATATTCTATTAGTATATACTCTTCCCTATTAGCCAGATCTCTATAATTTAAAAGTTGTCTCTATTACTGTCCGTTTTACTTTTATAAGTAGAGTCCTCCTTAACTATAGTCCTTTAAGGGAGTATTCTTATTAGTATGGAGTTCCTACTAGCCTTATAGCGGGCATCTTCTTAGGTAAAGGCTAAGTTGCGGTTCCTAATATCCTACTAGTAAATAGGATTAGCCTTTATAGCTAATATTCTATAGTTAGTACGGATTTCTCTAATAAAGAAGGGTAACTTTAGTGTGAGGGGACTTTGTAGACAGGGGGCTATAAGGACACGATTGTGGAACAGGATAGATTGGTAAGAGAGACGAATCCTTAAGGAGGTAAGGCCTCTAGGATTATAGAGACTATATACTACAGGCATATGCCTCCGGCATGTGACTAGCGACCATCTAAGGGGCGTCCGGAGGTTGTCCTAAGGGCAACCCAAGGTGTCCGCAATAATATCCCTTACATTGCCCCCCTTCGTCTTGCGGTCGGCCCCCGATCGCTATTACCTTGCAGTAGGGAGATTATAAGGGCTTGTCCTAGAAGGGGTTTAGAGAGATATTAGGGAGATATTGGTATGCCGCTGTATATTATCTATCTATCTAACCCCTGCTTTAAACTCCTGAAAACCTTAATAAGGAAAAAACATAACTAGAGAAAAGACGCGAGGATTGCTAGGAGACCCCTTAGAAGCCTACTGGAAACGTGCTAGTAACTACCTAAGCTAACCCAAGGATTTTTATGCAACTCTACTTTTAAGCCTTTATACTAGTCTATAATTAATCGCGAGTATTATCGGCAATTTAGTATTCCTAATATGGTTCTATAGAACCTTTTGGTATAGGATTTAACGTATAGAGCCTTAGCTTGCCATTGTCTTTAACTTTTAAGATATTAATCTATAATCCTTTCTTATTAGTTCTGTGCTATATATTTAGCGTAGCTCTACTACCTAGCAAATAGAAGGGACACTTTGTAATAGCGCCTCTAGCTATTATACGATTTATTAAGAATGTCTATAGCATTATTCTTTAATACCATAGTATTATTTAGGTATAATTTTACCTATATACGTCTATAATTAACGTCTTAATTGCCTTCCCCAGCTGCGTAATCAGTTTTTATAAGGAAGTGATAACTAAATAGCTTATACGCGTGTTTCCTTTCTTCTGAATTGCGCTATTATAACGGAGTTATATTGGTAAGGTTGCGGCTATTTATCGGAAGGGTATTAGAAGGTGAAGTATAGAGACACCTTGCCTATTAAGCTGCTTCTTTTCTTTAACACCTTACTTCCTATTATTACCCTTCGTCCAAATTTAGACGTATCTTTAATATATTATTAAGTTTTTCTTTTTTTTTTTTTATTAATTTAATATGCCTCTTTGTTCTCCTGCTGACTACTCTTCTAATCTAATTCTATAGCGTATTCTGGCCCTACCGCTGCATATAGAACCTTAACCTCCGCTAACCCACAACTAGTGCTAGTCCTGTCTAAATGACTTTGCATATACGTTCTTGAAAGACCAGAAGTCTAATAAGAAGATTCTGGATGCTTGTAATAAGACCTACTATATAAGGTCTAACACCTTCAGTCCTTATAATTAATGCATGCATACTAAGAGCGGTAGTTGCGTTAAGGTGAGCTTTTCTATCCTTAATAGGTTTCCATTGCTGACTTTAGGCTTCCATATAGCCTAGGCCTAAGTGGCAACAATCCTTTAATGTCCTTAACTACTATATCGCCTAGGCTCTCTCTTATTCTAGCGCCAATGCTAAACATCTAGGTTAAATTTAAGACTATGCCATAGCCATCTATACCGCCTATAATTCCTAGTAAGCTAGCTAGTAACGCCTAATAAGGGAGCAAGGTTGGTATACTAAGGATAGGGTAAAGGATAGGGGTAATGAGAAGAAGGTCGCCGTCTACTACAAGAAGGAGTTCGTGTATAAGTGTTAAGTTTTAAAAGAGTACAATATAATACGGTATTAGGTAGGTTACCCTTTGGGTACCTAGTAGATAGGTAACTAACAGTTACTATAGTAAGGTCTTAGTGGTTCTAGACTATGTTAGCCAGCCAACGTCTCTATTTATTCTGGGCTTAAGCGTATCTTTATTAACTATAAGCTGACGCCTTAAGAGCTTCGTTGGTATTGGTTTAGACCTAATATTAGTATTAAGCGTTTAAGAATCTCTGCTCTATCTATACCTTATTATCCTGCCCCTATTTTTATGCCTACTTATACACCTATAAAGAGATCTTATTCCCGTTAGCTATCCCTTAGAGGGCCGATAAATACTAATCCTGCTCCTAAGGATAAGACATAGTAGCTTTTAATTTGGGCATTTGGGATTATTCTTATATATAGTAGCAATTAAGGATTTTAACTGGTGCTTAGGAAGGCCTTATAAGGCATTTAGGAAGGCATAGGAATACTATTCCTAATATAGACTAATAAATGGGAATACAATTCTAGCAAAATACCCTATTAATTCTATACTATATATGTAAAAAGGCTAAAGACCTATCCTGCCTTAGGCCGTAGCCCTAATTAATCCTTATGGTTTCTAGAGCCTGTCTGTTCTATATCTAATTTAACCTATTTCTTGCTCTTTACGTAAGTCTTCTTTATAGGCTGCAATAACACCATAGTATTAGAGCGCTTTCTGCGCCTTATAGATTACGGACCTTAGTCCTAATATTCTTTTAGAATATCTTTATAATAATTAAGGTGATCCTCTAGTTCCTATATAGAGTCCTTAGCAGGCCATCCTAGCCATTTAACTTTATATTAAAGCTTGTTCTTAATAGACTTATAGCATAGTATAGCTTTAACCTTATACCACTCGCCCACTACTTTAGGGTGTTTAATTAGGCCCAGATGGAAGTTCTTTTCCAGCAGTGGTCTATACTATGGCTCTAGTAGGTTTATATAAAACACTAGATACATATAGGCTATAGATAGAGGTAGCTAGAGATAGTAGGCTAGCTTACTAATTTATTCCTTTACTTAGAAGGGGCCTAGGTATCTTATATTAAGCTTCTTTAATGGTTAACGGGTTTTAATATTTATTAAACATAATAAAACCTTATCGCCTACTCTAAAATGCTTGTCCTAGTGTTTACAGTTATACTAGAGTCTCTGCTGCTCTTAGGTATCTTATAGGCTCTACTTTATATACTTCCATTACTCCTCCTATTCCTAGAGGTATCCTTATACTCTCTAGTGGATGTCCTTAGACTTCCCAGTAGGATCTCATAATTAATTATATGGCCTTAGCCAGTAATTGCTGGGTATACTATTAAACCCAAATAGTCAGACGCTATAGGCAATCTAAATTAGTGTATACTTATATAATGCGTATTACTTTAAATTATAAGCGTACTCTACATATAGAAGTAGCTTATACTAATTATCTTACTAGTAGTTTAAATATATTTGTAGATAAGACTCTAGTTTCTAGTTCTGGCGTTCCATTTACCTATCTATCTACGGATGGAAAGCTATACTATAGTAGTGGTCTATCTTTAAATAAAAGCATAGATCTAACTAGTACTAGCTTATAAAGACGCTACCCCTATTAGTAATAATAGAGTATAGCTAATCTACTTTAAGAAAGCATTTCTCCTTAATTAGGCTGGTAAGCGCTTATGCGTTAATCGTCTTGTTAATAAGAAGGTATTAGACGTACTTTAAAAACCTATTAATAAGTACCAGGACTGAATTATATATTTATCCTTACCTATCTTTTAAGGGTAGGAGATCTATAATAAAGTCTATAGCGTAATATTGCCATAGCTTACTAGCGGGGGGAACTAATTTAAGTAAACCCTATAGCTTGTGCCTTTGGATTTTATATACTTAACACTTCTTATAGTAGCTGATATACTCCTTTGCTTCCTGCTTAAGCTTTAGCCAGTAGTATTTACATTAAAGTAATTCTACTATTTTAGCTTAACTATAGTGGCCGCCTAGAGGATTATTATAATTCCTTATAAGGATTTTCTATTATAGATTTGCTTCTTATAGTATCCAAACCTTACCATATCTACACAGTAGGCCTATTAGGTCTAGTTCCTAATAGTAACACCTAGCAGCTTCCTTTCTATTATATTTCCAGTCTACTTCCGCATTAAAGATAGCATAGAAGGCGTCCCTCTGTTACACTTTATAGATAAGATCCATTAACCTTTTAGATAGTTCCTAGGTAAAAGCTATTTCGCCTTATACTACTCTAAGTATAAAACTAGATGGTACTATAGATCTTACAACTTCTTGGTACGTGTGCGTTAGGAAGGCCGCTATAAGGTTAAAGTCCTTTAATCTTTACAGGGCTCTAGGTTCCAATTGCTTTATAGCTTTGCTTTTAGTTTAAGGGGATAGCTTAGTAATTAAGGGTAGTATATTACTAGGTTCCAAACTTATATCAGGGATGTCCTATCTAGGTATCTTTAGACCCTTATTAGCTACGGACCAGGTACTAGCCAGAACGTTAGTAGAAGCCAATAGGGTTTATACCGCCTAAAACTCAGTGCTTAAAGCTATAGGTACTTAAGCATCCTATACCTAGAGCTTGTTCTATAATATAGGGAATAAGATATTTATTATTTGTTTTCCTTCTCCCATTTTAAAGCCTTTGGCATAGTCTAGCCATTATAACGGTCTATTAGCAGGGTTATTTTCCCCTAGCTTATATTTAATTTTAAAGTTAAATTATATAAACTTCTCTACCTATTTAGCTTATTAAGGTGTAAGCTCCTTTATAGTTATAAAGTAGCGTAAATTATAATAATCTAAGAGTATACGAGTGGTATGGCTTACGTGCTTAAGGTAGTGTTGCCACTATTTAAAGCAGTTAACTATGGCCAGCAGTTCCTTATTGTGGGTATAATACCTAACTTTAGGTCCCTAGAATTTTCTACTATAGAATACTACTAGTCTTTAGTGGAGCTAGGTAGTGTCTAGATGCCTATTAGGTTATAGTAGGATACCAGCAAGGGCAAAATTTAATGCATTAGTAACTATTATTAGTGGCTAATCTAGGTTAAAATGCCGCAATAGTGGAGCTTTTATAAACTTTATACATAGTTCCTAAAAGGCTTCCTATACCTTTCCGGGCTATATCTATAGTTTGTACTATTTAGTTAGTCCCTTCTTAGTTTTCTTTCTTTCTACCTTTAAGCTTTTTGCCTCCTAGGCTGGGTCTTAGGAAGCTTTAGCAACGTAGTTAAATAGGTGTTAGGTAATATCTAAGTAGTTATAAATAAAGCGCCTATAGAACTTAGTAAAGCCTAGAAACACTTAAATATCCTAGTAACTCTCTAGCTCTGGCCACTCTTAGATTATCTACACCTATACTAGGTCCATAACTACACCTATAGGCGTTATAATATACCCTAGGAACTCAACCTGCTTAGTATTAAAGATATACTTTAACGCCTTAGCGTAGAGGCCCCAATTATCCAAACGTTCTAGCACTTTGTAGATATATTACTTATGCTAATCCTTATCTTCTAAGTAGATTAGAATATTATCTAAATAGATAATATATATGCGGTTAACTAGTCCCCCTAAGGCTCTGTAAATATACAATTAGAATGTCACAGGTGTATTAGCTAGCTTAAAAGGCATCACTAGATACTTAAAGTGGCCGTATTAGGTCTTAAAAGCGGTCTTCTACTTATCCCCTTCTTTAATACGGAGCCTATAATAGGCGTCTTATAGATCCAGCTTTATAAAGATCTTCGCCCTAGATAGTTAATCCAGTATTTTACTAACTAGTAGTAGTAGGTAACAGTTCTTAATTATAATCTTATTAAGACCGCGATAGTCTATATATAGCCTTATAGTTCCATCTGGTTTTGGGATAAAGAGGATTAACGCGCCTGCCGGTAACTTACTAGGCTATATCTATCCCTTTTCTAGTAAGCCGTTAAGGTACTCCTATAGAATCTCAAGCTCTTTACAAGAGAGGTTATAGATAGGAAGGTTTAGCGGTTATTTGCCTTCTTCTAGATTAATTATATAATTATATTCTAAGTTCCGCTAAAGGACTTTTGCTCGCCTACCCAAAAATACCCTTAGTAAGTCCCTTAGGCCTACTAGGATATTCAACAAATTAGGGTCGCGTTTGTCCTCTACATCATTATTAGGTAGGTCCTAGAGGTCCCTTAAAACGCTTATAGGCAGCGTCGCGCGCTATAGTGGCTATTTATATATAGTTGCTACTATACGTTAAATAGTTTTATATAGTAGCTAGTGGAGGGTAGGGAACTCTTTAATACAGCGTTTAAGGTGTCATAGCATACTCTCTATATATTGCTTAAGCCAGAGTAACCTATAGCGGTGGAAGTATCTTATAAGATCTTTAAGATTGCCGCCTCCCTATAGTGTCTCTATAACCTATCCAGCAGTTCCCTATAGGGTGTCACGGAGTAGGCACGAACCGGGATACAATGTACTAAACGAGGTAGTAATTGAGAAGGCTACGTACACGTAACTATGCGTGGTTGATACAAAGACATTGGATAAAGAAGAAGAATCTTCGGGTACCAGGTCGGGTATAAATAGGGGTTGTAGGGGAACGTGCGTAGGTGTCTCGGGACGAACGTAAGCACGGGTCAAGAACGTCAAAAACGCGCAGAGACGTGAGAACGAGTGAGTCCCGTGACATAGGGTATCCATTACAGAAGGGCTATCGCCTATACTAGGCTCTATACCCATCTTGCTATAAAATAGGGGTTAGATCTGATACTCCTTTGGGTATAGAGCGTATACTATTTCTCTTAGAGCTATATCCTCTAGGATGTCTTTTAAGCTTATTAGTAAAATACACCCTTTTAATTCTTTATTATTCCACAATTTAAAGGCTCCTATCTTAAAGCATATCTTAAAATCTACTTCTATAAGCTAAGGATATCTAAGAATAAGGTTATAGTTTACAAAGTTAGCCACCCAGAAGGGTTACGGGCCAACCACCTTAGTGCGGTTATATATGTTGGCCACTAACACCGTAAGCTTATAGGCACTATATAGTTTAATCTAATGCTTATCTAGGAACCCTATAGTAGGTTTCCGCCACCTTAGTAATAGGATGAGCTTATACTCTTTTACTAAATTATATTATATAAGATTAATTTTAGCGCCGCTATTATACAGTATTTAGAACTAACGTACCTCGCCTATAGGGAGTACTATTTCTAGCTTAATAGTAATACAGAGAGTCTCTCCTTCTATATCTTGCCCTAGTTGCAGCTAGAAAAGGTCCGTAACTAAGGCTTTTCTTTTTTTAGATTATTAGTACGGTTATTGCCCTGCTTATTTTTCTAATTGGGTTTTCCTCTAGAGAGGTTTTTTCTTAACTTTTTAGAGTGTTTCCATAAGGATACTAGATAGGTATTAGGTTGGCCCTAAAAGTCTTTCCCATTATTTAAGGTCCCTAACTTTAACTATTCTAGATTTCTCATTAAGAACGGCTTCTTTAGAGCTTAAGTCTGCCCTATATTACTACTAGAGTGCCCACGCTTCTAGTTACCCCCTAGCTTCTTACTAGAAGAGGTCTAGTTCCTTACCATATCCTTAGCGTTTAGAACCGCTCATTTAAAATCTGTATATATGGTAATCCGTAATAGGGCTCCTACGCGCTTTATTTCGTTATAAATTACTAGCTTAATTCTAGCCTAGATAAATCCAATCTTCTCCTTTTTATAAATACTACTATCCTTATTTTTAATAGGCTCTAGATCTATTAATTAAGCACAAGTTTCTATAAAGTTTATAAACTAGCAGAAATTGTGGCGGTTAAGCTATATCCTATTCCAGAATAGTTCTGTATTATTATATTATACGATATACAGATTTTAAGTCTATTTCTTTAGGAAGGTTTGCAGCTACAGTTATATAGTAATTTGCTCTTTATTAAGCTAATTAAGTGCAATCTAGTTTAGGGATCGGTCTTTAATCTTACTAATAATCTATTAAGTACGCTCTTTAGTATTATTTTATATCATCAGCATCTTAAAGAAGTTATCTACTTCACGAACCCAGTTGTCCAGCTATTAGGCGTTAGGTCTATAGCGGAGTTCTAAACTGCTAGAGGTCTTAGCCAGTTGGTCTATATCCTTTTTCTATTCGCTATATAGATACCTTTCTAAGTCTTCTATACCTCCTTAAGTAGGTACTAAGTAGCCCTTAGAAGGCCCTTGGCCTTAACTAGGTTATAAAAGATTTTATCTAGCCTAGATTAAGCTCTGCTAGATCTAGACCTACCCCTAAAGGTTTCTAATATGTTTATTAGTAGCTCCTTCCCATATAGCTTTTAAGAGCCTTATGGCAGCTTCCCAATATCCTCCTTAGAGAAAATTAATATAGGGCTCTTAACTTTCTGGCCTTAGACCTAGGGAAGCTCTAGCTATAGAGGTAGTGTTAGTACTAGTAGCTAATACGGGTTTCCCTACAAGGCTTAAGTCTTAAGTTAGTAGTTGGGTTGGATTACCTAAAGTGGTAGGCCCACTTAGCTTATAAACAGTCTATATGTTACTACTATGCCAATTATAGGCTGGTGGTCTTCCGGGAGGGTTCCGGTTAGGTCCCTAGTTAGGCGCGTTAGTGTATTTCTCTAGCATTTCTAAATTAGGGGAAGATCTTAGAGTTGCCTCTAGCGCTTAATCTTCTAATTAGCCTAAGTAGGGCTAGAGGGGTTCTGGCTGCTTTTTAGCAGTATTATAACCGTTATAGAGGGTGTCTGCGTTTTCCTTAGCGTTGCTAGTAACTATAGGTATGCAAGAGTCTTTAAGCTCTTAGTGCATCTAGGTATTAGGGCTTATTTAGCCGTCTTGCCTAGATGTTTATATTATTATAATCTCTCGCTATTAGAGGGACCTTCCTGCTTTAGCGTAACGGCTTTTTATAAGGTGTTTGTGGAGTTTCTATTTAGGTCGTCGCAAGATTTTAAGGGAGGATAGTAGATATAAATAAAAGATATAAATAAACAATCTGGTTCTTAAAGCCAGCTGCCCTTCTAAATAGAGTAGGAAGGATTTAAATATAAGGGGACTTTATAGATAGGGGGCTATAAGGACATAATTGTGGAATAGGATAGATTGGTAAGAGAGACAAATCCTTAAGGAGGTAAAGCCTCTAGGATTATGGAGACTATATACTACGGGCACGTGCCTCCGGTATATAACCAGCGACTATCTAAGGGGCGTCTGGAGGTTGTCCTAAGGGTAACCCAAGGTGTCCGTAATAATATCCCTTACATTTAGTCTACTCTCTAGCTAGATAAACTGTCTTTATTAAATATTTAGCTAAATATTAAAGTAGGATATCTATTTTCGGCTAAGGATTATATTATATAACCCTAGGTCTAAGACATAAAAGAGGATACTAAATTGGCGCTGTTTATTAATAGTAATATATAGCTTTAAAATATAGGTAACTGGCTTACTAGCTTAGCTATTATAGCCTTTTACTTAAATAGGCTTCTCTAGTTAGGTAGTATTTATATTTAAAAACTTAGTAACATTATTTTATATAAGTAGTATTTATAAAGGTAAAGCTATTTACTCTAGTGTTAATAAGGGCAGTTATATTAACTCTATATCTATTTTAAGATACTATATATAGAACTATAAAGTATTTTCTACCTATTAGCTAACTTAGATTAATCTCTTTAAGATTAATAGAATACCCTAGGGGGGAGTCTTTCCCTAAGTTTTTTTCTTCCTAACTTGTTAGATATTTCTTCTTCTTTTATCTCCTTAATATTACCTATATTCTTTAGTTCTAGGTAAGATAAAATAAAGTAGCTATTCTTTCTATAATTAAAGTATATAACTATAGTAGGGTTAATTAGAGTGTTATAATAAGTATTAGTTAAAGGTATAGTGCGTAGCGGGTTAGGTAAGGCTTATAGGTAAGTAGTTATAACCGCTTTTAGTATAGGGGCGGTTATAGTTTATCTTTTAACACTAGCTCCTATTAGTATAGTAAATAGGTTCTAGTCGCTATAGGGACGCTTTAGTTAATTAGAATAAGTATTAATTTATTTTAGTTCCAAATTTAGTAATAAATATTAGGCTAATGTATTTCATCACCAAGCGTCTGACATCACTAAGTGTCCGACGTCAAAATGCACCAAAAATTGGGAATTTTATACTTTAATATCTTAACAGCCACTTAATAATAAATTCTAATGATTTAGATTTAGACTTTTATATACACTTTACAGCTTCTATTAAAATTGCATAGTAATTAATTTAGTGGCGGGGAGACGGATCGCGGGGTTTTCTCAAATAGAGTTTTCTCCCCACATGTATATAAGGAGTAGTCCGCGTGGGCCCAACAGGGATCCGAATCGGACGTTAAGCAATGAATAATATTAATTAATTTAGTGGTTGTTAAGATATAAAAATTTGGCCTTATTTTGGCCCCCAAATTTAATATCTTAAAAACTACTTAACTAACTACTATACAACTTTAATAGAAGCTGTAAAGTGTATATAAAAGTCCAAATACAAATCATTGGAATTTATTATTAAGTGGTTGTTAAGATATTAAAGTATGAATTTTCCAATTTTTGGTGCATTTTGACGTCGGACACTCGGTGATGTCGGACGCTCGGTGATGTCGGACGCTCGGTGATGAAACACGTTATAAGTTTTTAGTAGGTTAATAGGTTATCTAAGGTTACTATAGTCTTCTCTTATAGTTAGACTATTAGTTTATTATATATGTTTAAATAGTAGTTTTTAGGGGGGGCCTAGCCATTGCCTACTAAGTCTAAAAATTAAGTCTAAAACTTAGTAAAGGATTAGTTTAATTTTATTATTAGGCGATTATAGTTATAATAGACATCCCGTGCTTTATTTATATTAATATTCATAGCAGCTAAATACTATATTATTTTATTAATAGATATAAACTAAATAGGTAATTTATTCTTAAACTTAGCCTAGAGGTATTACTAGGTGTCCCTAATGGTTTAACTAAAGAGATAGAGCATTTTAGCTTCTTTAGATAGAAAATGGTTATAGTTAATATAAAGCTTTCCTTATACCTAGATTCTCCAGTTCTTAAAGGTTAGGTCTATACTATTTAATAATAGTAGGGGGTTAGGGAGCTTAATAGACTTTAATTATTTTATTATTATATCTATACTCTCTAGTATATTATATTTAATTAAGTAAATAGGTTAACTAAGGCTTTATAATAGGGAGGCTAGGCTGTTTTATAAGGCAGTAAGGCTTTCTAGGATCTCCTTTAAAGTCTCTTATATATTATTATTCATTGCTTAACGTCCGATTCGGATCCCTGTTGGGCCCACGCGGACTACTCCTTATATATATATAGGGAGAAAACTCTATTTGAGAAAACCCCGTGATCTATCTCTCTACCTTTTAGGGCTCGCTTATAAGTCGCCTACAAGTTACCAGTGGTGCTTTACTACCTTACTTTTTAACCTCCTTAGGAACTACTGCTGCCGTAACAAACCTATAGACGCGCTAGTATTATATACTGTACTCTACTCCTGTAGAGTTATTAGGGGGCGCCTATTACTCGCCCCTTTGCCTTCTATTGCTATTTCCTTTGTAACCCGGAACTAGTCTAGCACATTTTAGCTAATAAGCCACTAGGTAGCCGCCTTAAGGCCTTTCTGTATTAAGAGTAGTATATTATAGTTTTCTGTGCTAGCTGCTAAGAGCATTGCTTCTTAGCCGGTGTATAAGGGGCATAATAGTATTATATATTTTAGTGTCTGTCTTAGCTAGCTATATTCGCACCTTAGGCTACCCACTAGGATACCTACCTAGTAAAGCTAATCTTTTAGTCCTATTATTCCTGTCCTTAAGAGTGTTGCTATTATATTTTCTGCTTTTGTTAGGCCCTCTTAGAGCCCTTAGGTATTTACCCCCCATAGTATTACCTATGCTATGGCTTAGGTTCCCCTTGCCTAAGTTTACCTCTATACCTTTAACTCCTATTTATCTCTCTAGCGTCGGTCCAACCAGTATTATATTGCGGTAGATGGTTTTCCAGTACTCTTTTATACTCTACTTTAGCTCCTTTCTCTTCCTTACTGTTATCTTTGCTGGCCTTTTACGCGTCTTCCTTTTTCCTCTATATAGGCCTGGGCCCTAGCGCCGCACTATTCTTCTTCTGCTTTCTCTACCTGTTTTCCTAATATATCTTCTCTACTTTAGGGTTGTTGGTTCTTTCTCCTATAGGGCACCCTAGGGTCCCTCTATAGTTTATTTAGGCGTGTCTTAATATACTTTATAATGTTAAAGTTGCGTTCCTTTTACACCCTTTGTATTGCATCGGCTTCAATATATAGTTATAGGGGGGGAATATTAGCTTCCTTCTTAAGTAGTGCTGTGGCCGTTTGCTTATACCCGCCTGTTATACTCCTAAGGCAGGCTATTTGGACCTTTTAAAGTAGTTTAAGGAGTGATTTAGGGGGGCCTTTCTTGGTTTCTCTAGTGGCCTAAATGCTAGATCTATATGTCATAGTTGGCCGGATAACTGCTATATATAGTAGGCGTGACCTCTAGAAGTATAGACCCTATATAGAATTAACGATCCTGGATATGGCGATATACTATACTTAGCCCTTATAGGCCGCTTGCGCCGTATGTGCGCTCTACTAGAGCTTATTATCTACCCATACTCCTAATACCCTTAGGCCTTAAACCGGTTAACCCCTAAAGCCTTAGATATAGATTATATGCTAAAGATCTGCAAATTGGTTATGTTTTCTTATAAAATAGATTAGCTAGTATTTCTCTAGTAAGAATTGGACTCTATATTGTCTTGCCTATTCTATATAGGTATTGTGGGCTTTCTTTAGTATCCTATAGTTCTCTGCGGCTGTTGGCCTATATATAATTAGGTTTATGTTATTAACAAAGCCTATCCCCTAGGTCGCCCCTTCCTTAAAGGTGTTAAGTAGGTTGCTTATAAAGAAGAGGAAGAGTATAGGTGATAGAGGTAATCCTTATAGTATTCCTGTTATGACTATAATAAGGGGGCTTTAGTATCCGCTAAAGACTAGTAATGTTTCTTTCTGGCCTATAAATCCTTAAATAAATTAAATAATTCATTCTGGGAAGCCCTTTGCCCTAAGGATGTATAGGAGACGCTTATAGGGTATATTATTATAGGCGCCGCTAATATCTAAGCTAAGTATTAATACTATAAAGTCCTTTCGCATAGCCCATGCAGTTTTAATGGTAGTAGCGAGTAGTGTAAGTGCTAATAGCGTTAAGCAATTCTTTCTTGCCCTTATTTGGCTTTGTGGTAGTAGGGCGTGTTCCTCTACCGTATTTGCTATATGGTCCGCTATAACCTTTTCTAAGATCTTGCTTAGGGTGTTTTCTAAGGCAATAGGGCGGTAGCTTCCTAGGATTAAGTAGTCTACTTTACCTTCTTTTTATAAGATAACTGTTGTTATGGATCTTCTAAGTTATGGATAGTAGCCTATTATAAAGTATGCTCTGGCTACGTCTGTAAGCCAAGGTGCTATAAGTGGTTTATAGGTCTTTAGGGCTTTATTTAGGATCCTATCTGGTCCTAGTGCTGTATTATTTAAGAGGCGGCTAATAGTTCTAGCTATTTCTTTAGTTGTTATGTCGCTGTTAACCCTTAGGCGAGTTACTAGTGTTTTACTAGTAATGTTGCTAAGGTCTGCTGGAGCTAGTTAAGGGAAAAATCTTTCTATAAGGATCTTTGCCTTCTTATTATTATTGCTTGTAGCCTATAGTTTGCCTGCTCTTTGTAGGGGTAGTAGGTATGGATCTTCTACTAGACGTCCCGCCTTTTTCTTTACCCATTTTGCTATGGTCCAAAGGCCCTTGTTATAGGGGAGACTTGGGTTAGTAGTGTGTTTATTTATAAACTGTTTCTAGTTATTCCTTACTTCTTTTCTTAGGGTATTCTTTAGCTGGTTTCTTGTGTCTTTATATCGTCTCTCGTCCTTAGAATTGTGGCTGCTTATATATTTCCTCCTTGCTCGTCGTTGGCCGGCTACAAGGGCCGCGTACTGTGCGGACTATGCGTGTCGCGCATAGGGGCCTGGTTTTGAAACCGGGCAGTGCAAGTCTCTTATATACTTTAGGCTTAAAGACAATTAACCTTTTAATTAGCTGCAAGGGTATAAATCTGCCCATATATATCTCTAATATTATTATTATCTTTAATTTCTAATCCTAATTAAATCTTATATTCCTTTTAAATAGAGGTAGGTCTTTTAAATAAGCTTATTTTAGGTGCTATTGTTAGCTTTCTAAGGTTTATTAGAATTATATAATTTAGTTTTAATTTTAGGGTTCTTTTAGGGGTATAGATTAAGTATAGTCTAGCCTATAAAGTGGGATATTATTAGGGTCTTCTTAGGCATAGTAGTATAAGTTTTTTACTGTCTAAGTATAATGCGTTAACGCATTATTGTAGATAAAGGTCTTTTTTTAGGGTAGGATATTATTAAGGCCTTCCTAGGCAATATAGGGGGAGCTTAGTATAATATAATAGACTTATATAAATGCTTCTAAACCAAAGCTTATAGATTGCTACTATATAAGAATACTAAGCTAAGGAGAAGAAGGAGAAGAAAACTGTTAAAGACTAATAAGATATAAGGGGTTGCTAGGGCGCTAGTAGTAAGCAAGCTAATGGCGATTTTCTATATTAGGTATAGAAAATCTTAATTAATTAGCTCTATAAGTAGTGCTGGCAGAATCTGGCAGATTGCCCAGAAATGCGGCAAATTGCCCTAAAAACGGCAATGTAGTAGGTGACACGCTTCAGCGCTGTCATACTATACGCGAAGACTATTATAAAGAGGCCTAGTAATATATTAAACGTATTAAAGAAGCTTAGAAAGTAGTCTATATAAATATAGAAAAGGTCTAGAAATTAATAGAGTAATAAGTAAATAAAGTATAGACATAAGCCTAACTTTATTATAGGCGATATAGTATTAATTATAATAAAGATCTAAATAATAGAACGGCCTAGCTATAAGCTAGATAACTAGATAGTAGGACTATATAAAATCCTTAATAAAGGAGACAGCCTCTTAAATAGTAGAGCCTATCCAAGCTGACTCGCGGGTATGGGCGGTGTTTAAGCAGACAGTAAACAATCTAAATAGCAGGTGAGACGATCTAAGAATAATGGCAGAGCACTTAACGCGATAAGCGTTTACGATGGAGTTCATTTTCACTATAACTAAATACATCACATTTCCTGACAAGACTTCTCCCAAAGTAGGAAAACACATGACATGGAGCTTTCTATAATAACAATCCTTTCATTTCAGAGCACTATTTTAGACGCGAGAACGTTAATATAGCGCCTAGGGCAGGGGTTTCCTTGCTTAACTATTGGCCCTGTGCATCGCTTGCCTCTAAGGATGCTCAACGGGAACACTGATTACTTAATGAAGCTATGTAAATCCTAGAGGTAGTGGGCCGCCTATCAAGTGAACAGAAACTTAGGTGTAAGGTGCTGGTGGCGAAAGGCTTGACGGCGATGGTTTCTAAAAGTAGCGCTCTTGAAAGTGGGCTGGGAGAGCTGCCCGCCTCGTATGCTTCATTTGGTTCTTGTTACACCGTATGAGATTTAGGAAATTATATGAAGTGCTTCAGAACCGAATGTATAGAGGACATTAATAGTTCTTTTCAGTATCCGAAACTATTCACGGGGACATAGCCAGGACTCGCAATGGAGCGGACGCCTCAGCTACGCATGGGATACAGTCGTGTGTGGCGAAGACGTGTATATACCTGTAGATGCTCACTCTCCCCGTGCGAATCCTACAGAACGCAGACATAAAAAGAGCATTACATAAAAAGACAAATACTTTTAGAGTCCGCCTAGCCGTAAAATCCCTTGAATGCAATGTAAACCATAGAAAATATATATATAAATCCCCAAGCATGAAGAAAATCGCCTCCAAAACGCCCCAGGGTATATGTGCAACTCCAAATTCCTAGCGCGCCAACAATGCCGCATGATAATTTCTACAAAAGATGGCCCATTTAGGCTCTCGAACCGTCGGAACCTTGCCTCTCCATTTCCGTGGATCCACTCAGGACACTGCTCCTGCTCGTACCCTCACTGATGAAAGTCGCAACGCTCGTCCTCTTAAATCCAGACCCACCTTCTCTCGTTAGAGGGCTTGAGAAGCCTTGTGCCGCACTTACCGAAGTGTGCATGCCAAGTGGTGAAGAGGGAAATGCGGCATGGGCCGGAGGCTCCTGTCCTACATACCTTTCGCGCAGTCTCTTTATCTCGCGCAACCGATTGCACCAGGAAGAGACAGACTCACCACCGTCGCGTGCGTACCAAACCTGGGAGAATACGCTCGCGTTGATGGAAATGAGACGGCAATATGCGGCCAGGTTCTTGCCACTGATCATTTTGATTTCTGCGGCAGGGGATATTTCCGGAAAGCCTGACTTCGGGATGACTTGCACTTTGTAATAGCGATTCTTACCGTCTGGATCTTCCTCGAGGCGACGTTCAATGAATGACGCGCGTGCCTCGGGGGTGATGACGATATGAACGTAGTTGAAAGCAGAAGGGAAGGTGTCGAAATTGTAAGGGAGACCAGAGTCATTAAAAATAATGTTCACGAAATCATTGCCAATGTGGCGTTTCTTGTTCGTCCAAGTCTGATTGTCGTTAGGGTTCGTAGGCATCATGGTAGTAATATGAAAAACAATCTCCATCACTCGGTCGCGCCAGCAGATGGTGAACTCGCCATCCGCGTCGCATGAGGTGTCCAGTCCCCCAGTATTGAATCTTGCGCCTTTGAGACGGACAAGCGTTCCAAGATCGCCAATGAAAGCAGTGTAGTCGGCGGAGCCCATGACGTTAAACAAAATTTCTCTCTCATCTGTTTGGCCTTCTCCAATGTAGATGACACCAACCTTATGCCCATCAACCGTTGGGCTGCGATCGAAGGCAGCGAGGGCGCGACGGGTCATATCATCTTCAGGAAGGGAAGTGGGCATATCAGGTAGACTACCTGAGATGGAAGGGAAGTTCAGGGGAGAATATAGACCTTGAAAGATGTCGTCGGGAAGTATGCCAACATAAGAAGAATTGTAAAATGCCTCAGATGCAAGACCCGTCGTAATGGGAACCTGATGTCGAGGAGGTTGTATCAGGCGAGGCTGAAGGCTTGAGTGTCTTGTGCCACACTGTGCACGTTAAAGTCAGCGTTGCAGCGAATTCTATCAGGGGCCGACTTACTGGTCTTCGACTAGTGATCTGTGAAACACCAGTTCTGGCCGCGGTTTCAATTGTCAAGAGGCTAAGTCCAACAATCCAGGTTTTCTTCGAAACGTCACCGTCTGACTCTTTGGAGAAGTTGGGATCAGGCGCCGTCTCATCGCGGTCCGAGTACGCAACCATCTGCATCATATCCATAATGACTTGACTCTGTTCTTCCGTCACTTCTCTACCGGCTCTGTCCATGTATATCAGATTCTTGGTGATCCAAGGTATTTGTCCCTTTCGCTCAGGAAGTTTCAATGCCATGAACCAGAAGGTGATGACGTGAAACGCAAGGGCATATACATATTGTGGAAGATCATCGGCTGGAGATTTCTCTCTCGGCTTCGAATTCTGTTCAGAAATGACCGAAAAGTCACGGGAAGGCCCGCTGTGTCGGAGGTTCCTATGACCACTTTGTGAGGAGATCGTTGCTGTTGCTCTCTCGCGTTGATCTCGGACGTATTGTAGATAGCGAAAGCTAACTCCAAACACCATCTTAAATTCATCTTCTCTAAAGTTCTTGTGAAGCTCCGGCATTCGCGCGAGAGTAGTCAAAAATTCCAAGATATGGATTGCAATCTGCGGCTGAGTAATAATTTGGGACATTTTCTGGACTATATTGTCTAGTGATTTACTACTTGACAATGGAAGCTCGTGGCAGCAAACCGTCAGCGCATGTATGCACCATTTAGGGGTTCGTTCCCATGATCCGATGCCGTGAAGGAAAGTCCTGACTAGTTCGTCTTCTTCACTCTTTTCAAAATGAGCATGATAGCTAATGAGTACTGTAAGTATGTGGAATAGACAAACTGCTACATCGGCCCTTTTGAGGAGGGTGTAGCTCGGTGGCTCATGGAAAGTGGTGACTCGAATTTGCTCGCATATAACACTTCTCAACATTTTTAGCTGGGGTACAGCCCCACGAAATAGGGATTGGTTGGAGAGCTGGGGTCCGAGGTGCACTAGAATATAGCTGTAGACTTCCCACTCCGTCGGTTTCTGCAGCAAGGATATTATTAATTCCAGCCACAAGGCGATTTTAAGTTCGGATTTGGTTTCTACAATATCATCATCCGTGGGGTCAAGGTAGGAAAACATAAATTGGCTAGCAATACGTGACGGTTCTTCCGGTAGCCCTTTTGGACCTGGGTACATCCAAAACGGCGGAACGGGCTTGGAGATCCGGCCTGCGTTGTTCACTAGGCGACTGCTATGTCGAGTGAGGGAGGAGTGGGGACTACCACCTGAAGTGGCCCTGTTTTCTCGCCATAATGGTTGGTCGTCATGTCTTGTCGAATCTGCTGGTGAGGAATCATCTATCTTGTCGGAGCTCACTGCAGTTTCTACAGTGCGGCACAAGACAGCGGCCATGCTTGAGCCTTCTGAGGAAGAGCCAATCATTATAGCATGATTTGTGTCACTACGTAATCGGAAAAAGAGTTTCAATGCGGTTATCCGTGCATCCGTCCCGCATGAGTCAGAACCTGCGATGTGCAGAAGGAGTTCAAATAGCATCCGGCTCTTTTGGGCGGACTGGTTTAGATTTCGGATGAACAACCGGACCAACGCCGTGGTTACGACATTGCAAGAAGATCCTAGCATTTGGCTTTCTCGAGATCGCGTTGCTGGAGAGGCCCAGTAGGCTAAATTGCTGGGTGGATGAGGCGGCGGTCCTCTCTGTTCTTCTAGTGATGCTTTGAGTAGTTCAATAATATCCTTGAAGATCTCCTCAGATGCCTGATCAGCGATATTAGTGGCGAAATCCACCAACTCGTGTAGCACCACAACATCTTTTTCTTCCTCGATGTTATCAAGAATCAAGGCTGCGCACTGCAATACTGCTTCTTCCGTGCAAATGCTTTCAACAGTGTTATATGTATCTGTTAGGGTCTTAACAATGAGTATTCGGAGAGACCGAGGACGTTTCTGATCTATGAATACTTTCGCAAGTAGCGTTCGACATTCTTCTAGCCAGGTATTGTTTGAAGGGTGAAGAAAACGCTCTTCTGCATAAAACTTAATGAGGTTCTCGGCAGCAGCATTGCCGATTCGGTTTGCTAGTCGCATAAAAAGGTCCATTACCGATGCTTGCTGGACGAAATCCATTTCATTACGTAAGGTGTCAAGATTCATGAGTATCTTTGCTAGATCATCATTCGCGCTGTTCCGGTCCCCGTCAGTTCGCGTTGGTCCAGGAAGAGCTGGATCGGCCGTGAGCCCGATATCACTGCTAGGGTCGGTTGTTGGGACTTCTCTGACTTCGCTGCGTTGTGCGCATTTGTCCAGGATAGCTACCAGATCACTCCAGTCGTCTTCTTCAAGCAGAAGACGAGTTAGTTTGCGTTCTTCTAGGATAGTAGCTATGAAGCGAATGACATCAGTCTCGTGCTTTCGGTGGTCGACTGCAAGAGACACTTTCAAGGCAGGAAGTAGTAGTGAGATAGGAACTTTGGGGAGACCCTCGCACCCATCTTGCAATACAAGCTGCTGTAAAACATGAACTGCACCGCGGGGTATATTCTTGCTACGACCTGGAGTACTAGGATTGTCAAGGAGTATGCTTAAGAGTGCGGAGACTGAAGACTGTCCAACATGTGACCTGAAGAGATTGCTCAAAGAACTCCAAGTCGGCTCCTTGAGGCTGCTGAGCTGTCGATGAACATCACATAGGACTTCCAGGCACGGCTTGAGGGACCTTGTTGGAATATGAGTGTAAGTGATCAAAGCATCAAAGATCCTGATGGATTGCTCAATATCGGCTTCCTGGGTGGTTTCCTTGCAAATTCCCATGACTTGTTTTAGAAGTAACTCGACGTCTTCTTCTTTGAATACCTTGGAATTGAATCTAGTAGTATCGATAATGTATTGGAAAAGTTGTGCAAGGTCGCCATCCTCTTTTAGTGTTGGACCAGAGCGTTTTTGCTTCTTTGCCTTTCGAGCTTCACGAACAGCTTTGAAGCAAGAATCTAGAGAGGTCGTGATAAGAGGCGCTACATAAGATTCGAAAGCCTCTACGTTCCGCCCACCATTCGTAAGTTCATGTAGAACTTCAAAGCGAAGATCGAAGTCTTTGCAGTTCTGGCCGCGCGATATAGCCTTGAAGAATACACTCCTTTCCACGGGAGTTAGATCTGGCAATTGAACACAACTCTTGAGTAGCGCGTAGCCAGCCTGCGTTGCCTCGGAGGAGTCTTCATCGAGAAGATCGCTGGCGGCAGACCACAGAATCAGGACGTTGTCTACAGGATACTCCTTCAGTATAGGACATATCTTTTGGATGGCTGTAATTCTATCACAAAGAGGACGTGTGGTGTCTAGTTGGCCTAGCAGTTTTTGCAGTTCTGGCGGCCCACCAAGAATATCTTTAGTATTGACCCTGGGCTTTGAGCCTTGCTGACGACAATCCGAGTTTTGAAGTGATTCGTCGTTCGTCCCGCCATCCGATAAACCAGCAGGGGCACTGGCCACAGAGCCTACCCTGGTCACGGATCTTAACGAAGGTGTCTGTGCTGGGGTGAGAGTTGCCGAAGTGGAAGGAGTGGGCGGAGTCGGATTCCTGAGGCGGCCACCGGTAAGGGTTCTGAATGCGCCGAACAGGGCGGAGGACGAGGAAGATCGGTCGGGTGTGTGCGGTGCATCTTTTGAAGACGGAGACATAAGTCTCGGTGCTATTCCTCTGATTATATGCTATATCGGGCTGGATATATAGTATCAAGAGTAAGCTATGTGTGAAAGCGCGGGGGAAATCCGGAAAATAGGGTGGCTTCTGTGAGTCATATAGTGTTATTCTGCAAGGGTAGCAATCAAAAATATGAATAATACCAACCTACAACTAGAGTGTAATAGCATGAGGTCGAAAAGTCTAAGCATCAGTCCTATCCCTGCTTGATAATCCAAGGAACTCTGGAAAACGGCACGATATCCGGGAGGTCCCATGTGTCTAGGTGGAGCAGCAGATGGCTGTGGCGACAGTGGTCACTAGCAAATGAAAAACATTTTCAAAAAGGAGCAATGTCGGTGGTGGATAAAAAGAAACGGATGAGATTGGTGTCAGGATTCTTTGACTCTTTGAATCTGGGGTAAACGCTAGGGGGTCGCCGAATTGTTCTTCCGCGCACAGACCATAGTTTGCTCTTCCATGGCGCATCCCAGCCGCTCGGAGAGCTTACCTGCACCAAAATTCCTCCACAGAACAGCTTAGCCCCCTCACAAGATGGCTGCCACGGGTATGCAGACTGTCGCTCAGCTGCTCCAGCTGAGTCTCGATCCACGACAGAATAAGCAAGGTTAGTCTTCTCTGTTTTTATTATTTGTTTAGATCAAGTCCCTCCATAATATGCCTTATCTCTCAACTATGCATGTAAAATATTCAAAGAGCTTGCGCTCTCTTCCAAAAACCCTAGTGCTTCTTAATTGCACTTCCGAACCTCTCTTCAGCATGCTTTCGGAAATTTTAACATGGTACTAACAATTTTTTAAACAGTGGAGGCTGCCATAACCCAAGAGGCACAAAAGCCAGGCTTCTCTCTAACACTTTTACAAATCGTCGCATCCGAAACCTTCCCAAATACTGTCAGACTTGCAAGCGCTCTATATTTCAAGAATTTCATAAAGCGCACCTGGACCGTACGTTAATCACTCATTCAGAAGAGGCAAATAGATGCAAGCTTATTCTTATTTGCAGGACGAAGAAGGGAATTACAAACTACCACAAAATGAAGTCATGACTATCAAGCAGGAGCTCATCGGTCTGATGACTTCTGTCCCTCCAAATATGCAGGCCCAGCTTGGTGAGGCTATAAGTGCTATCGCGGAGAGTGATTTTTGGGAACGATGGGACACATTGGTCGATGTATGTTGCTCGATTCATAAATGAGAGGCAAGAGCTGACACTATGGAAGGATCTTATATCGCGACTAACCCCAGACAACGCTATTGTCAATAACGGTGTTTTGCAGGTTGCGCACTCCATCTTCAAACGCTGGAGACCGCTTTTTAGATCCGACGCCCTCTTTACAGAGATCAACCATGTTCTTTCAAAATTCAGCACCCCGTTCCTTACACTTATGGAGGTGAGTTTTGTTAATAATGATTCTAGATATCTTCAAGGCTACAGACTGACATTTACAAAGAACACGGACGCTATTATTACGAAGTCACCGAACAACCCTGCTGCACTACAGGAAGCATTTACTACTCTCAGTTTGATCATGAAACTGTTCTACGATCTTTCTTGTCAGGATCTGCCCCCAGTCTTCGAAGAGAATCTTCAGGCTATATCCGGACTCTTGCATAAATACTTGGTCTATGACAGCCCCGCTTTACACACCGATGATGACAGTGAATCTGGCGTACTAGAATATGTTAAAGCAGGAATATTCGAAGCGCTAATACTATACGTCCAAAAGTACGAGGATGCCTTCGGACCGCTGCTTGCGCAATTTGTTGACAGTTCGTGGAACTTCCTTATGACAGTTGGCCTTGAGACGAAATACGACACTTTGGTTAGCAGAGCTCTTCAATTCCTCACCTCTGTCGCTCACATACCCCAACACGCCCAAGCATTCAACAACCCACAAATCCTAGGACAGGTTATCGAGAAAGTCATTTTGCCAAATCTATCACTTCGAGAATCCGATGTTGAACTATTCGAAGATGAGCCAATTGAATTTATTCGAAGAGATTTAGAGGGGTCTGACAGTGATACTCGACGACGAGCTGCCACGGACTTCCTCCGCCAGCTTATGGCCCAATTTGAGAAGTTAGTAACCGATTGCGTAATGACGTATATGAATCATTATCTCGAAAATTACGCAAAAGACCGGAAGAACAACTGGAAATCAAAGGACACGGCAGTCTACCTATTTTCAGCCATTGCTGCCAGGGGGACGGCGACTGCAGGTCAAGGAGCCAAGAACATCAACCCGTAAGCGTCTCTATAAGTTTATTGTATAGATATGATGTCATGAAGCCTGTTGGGCTGGATTGCTTAATCCCTTAGCACGCTTCTTATTTCTAATTTCCAGGCTAACTTAGTTTAGGAATGTCAACATACTTGAATTCTTTGAGAAGCACATTGCAGAGGACTTAACAGCTGAAAATATTGAGCCCATACTCAAAGTCGACGCAATCAAATTTGTTTACATATTCCGCAGCCAAATTACATCGCAGTATTGGCAAGTCGCATTCCCGCTACTGGTCAAGCACCTAGGATCATCCAATTCCGTAGTGTATACGTACGCTGCTATTGCTGTGGAACGCGTCTTGTTCATGACAGATGATAACCGACAACCTATCATACCAAAAGCAGATGTCGTGGCTTCCTCGAAAGATCTTTTGCAGCACCTCTTCGCCCTAATACAGAAGAATTCCGCGCCAGAAAAGATTCAGGAGAACGAGTTTCTGATGAAATGTGTCATGAGAGTTCTAATCTTTATCCGAGATGGTGTATTGCCAATTACCGATCTTGTTCTCACAAATTTTATCAACATCACCAAAGTCATACGACATAATCCAAGCAATCCTCGCTTCCAATATTATCACTTCGAAGGTATAGGAGCTCTCATCCGATACACCGCGCCGACACTACACGACAAACTGGAAAATTCGCTTTACGATCCATTTGCGGCAATCCTTCAGGAAGACGTCCAGGAATTCATCCCATACGTCTTCCAGTTATTTGCTGCGCTTGTAGAAGCAAACCCAACCGGAAAATTGTCGGATTACTGTAAGGGACTTATCACCCCTATCCTCATGCCTGCTCTGTGGGAATCTAGGGGCAATGTGCCTGCGCTTGTTCGATTACTTACATCTATAATACCTCGGGGAGCGCAAGGCATCGTCCAAAACAACCAGATCGAGCCGATTTTGGGTATTTTCCAGAAGTTGGTGTCAACTAAAACACACGAAGCCCACGCGTTTGAGTTGATCGAAAATGTCATCTCTTCGTTACCTTTTAAGGCTCTTGAGCCTTACTTTGTAACAATTTTCCAATTGATGCTTACAAGACTGTCAAATTCTAAAACGGAGCTCTTCTCTCAGCGCTTCATCACGTTCTACCACTTTATCTCCGCAAGAGAAGACAAAGGCCTTGGAACAGACTTCTTCATTAAGATCACGGATCAGACTCAGCATGAGTAATGCTATTCTCGCTTGACGTAGGAGAAACCGGCTAACCATTGTGCAGTATTTTCAAGCCAGTCTATTTGACAATTATACTCCCAGATACCCAAAAGCTAACACGACCATTCGACCGCAAGACAGCCGTAGTCTCATTCACCAAAACTCTAACTGACTCCCAGGCCTTCATAGATAGGTATGTTATAAACCAAGTAGCTCAATCTCCAGTCCCCTTAGCCAATTCCCAGATACCCCATTATATATATATATATGTACTAATTCTCGAGTAGATACCCGAAGGGCTGGGCCTTAACGTGCGAAAAGCTTCTCGAGCTCCTCATCAACCCTCCAGTCCCGCCAGCCTTCGACGACATTGTCCCAGACCAAGACATTGACGATCTCGGATTCGGCGTCGGCTACACGCAGCTCAACACATGCCGCAAGGTCCCTCAGGACCCCTTCCCCGAAATTATCGACGTCAGGAGTTGGGTCGGGCAGTTCTTGAAACAGGCGGATTCGCGCCATAGCGGTCGCATCAGCCGGTTCGTGCGGGAGAGGCTATCTTCGAAAGATAGGGAGATGTTGGTGAGTTATATGCGAGGTTGAGCTTTGGTAGGGGAAAAATGTGGGGCTGGATAAACGGTAGGGATAGTCAAGTAGGATTTTTAGCGGCTGAGGAATACCATAGAGGGCGGGAGTGGAGCGGAGTTTGCCGAGCGAGATATCTTGGCGTTGTCTATAGCGACGTAAAAAGCAGCCTCTACCTCGCAGGTAGCGATGTACTGCTTGTGAAAGTGATACGAAGCGCTGTACGAGTAACAACCTAACGTCTGTTTCTCAGAATAGTGAAAAGTTGCAAAATAAACCTAGAGCAACCTATGTCACCCATGCGCTATTGAGCGTCCACTTGCATATAATTATTAGTGTCCTAGTTACGCCCTCGTGAACAGCTTTAGATACTTAAAGAGAACTATAAAGGCTATCTGTACATATATTTTTGAGGACTCTAGAGGCCCATCCAAGATTTACTCAGCATGGCAAGTATTAAACCAATGACCTTTCATTTGTATGCCTTTATCAATAGCGCATGGGATAATCTAAGCTTAGATACCCAGCCTTGCGAGCCTAAATCAACATTGATATCCCCATCACCCTCATCATCTCTTGATACTCCTCATCAAGCTCTGCATTTAGAATTATTTGTATTAAGTGTGCTCCTTTCCATTTGGTGAAGTGTATCGCATAAGCCAGAAGGCAAGGTTGAGCCAGCATGCATACCTCTTTCCTCTCCGAGGTGGATAAAATGTAAAACGGTATTTGAGAACTCATATTGTTTTAGGTGCGCCATCTATTGTCAACTACTTAACAAATCTTTCCCCTCGCTTGAACAAAGACATTGTTCAAATAGGCCGAAAAACCGACTTTTCGTCGAGCCTTTCTGGAAGGTCCACTAGCCGAGACCTTGAGCTGCGCGTCGACATTGTTGAGACGTGCCAGCTCTCTTTAATACGCTCATATTTTCCACGCCCCTTCACCATGAATAAGGCCCTTCTTTCTGCGGACCACAAACGATTACAAAGAGACTGTTCCAACGAACCTCGGGTCTCGCTAGCGGAGCAATGGACGACTTCAAGCCTGAGCTGCTAAAAGCGCTCCTGGACTGGGTACGTGATGGTGCGAACAGCATATCCCCTTTCTAAATTTTTGGGCTTTGGCTAATTTCTGTATTCTGTAGGTGAATACCTTTGACCTCCCGCACAAAATAAGCCAATGGAACCAGCTCGAAGATGGCCAGATACTCTGGAAGATACTGGCAGACATCGATTCCAACTACTTCAACGGACCCCTCCCCGAAAATGATCAGAAGAGCACAGAGAACTGGATACCACGTTGGCAGAATTGTGCGGATACATCCATGCCCCATAACAAGAAGAAGAAAGGCTAACAGGGGTTATAGTAAAATACATTGACCGTGCGGTCACCACATATATAAGGGATGAATGCGGCAAGCTCCCCGTGCTGAGCAAGAGGATGACTCCTGATCTGAAGGTTGTTGCTCAAGATGGCTCTCCTATGCTCACGGCGAAGGTACGCATATATTATCGCGACTCGCCGCATCCCATGATTACTAACTTAATGGGACAGCTAGCTATGTCAGTCCTCCTTGTAGGCTTCTACTCCCCTAACTCGAACCAACGCATGGTTGAGGTCATGAGCGGGCTAGGACAAAGAACAATGAGTACAATCGCTGTTGCCATTCAGGAGATGGAAAGTTTGGATCAAAGAATGGCCGAGCTAGGAGTTGATCAAGAATTAACCGCTGAACCGGATACGTCTGATTTGAAACCTCCCCGAGGATCGTCCGTAGAACGGGATCCGGATCTCGAGCGTGAGGCACAGCTTATCGAGGCTAACAGGGAGATAAAACAGCTCAATGCAAAGATATCTACTTTAACTACCGACCTTGAGCGGTCACGCAACAGGGTCTCCACTCTTGAGGAAGAACTTGTGGAGTCTAGGCTGATGCTCGGCGGGAGGGGCCGCAAGGAACTAGAAGATGACGATGTCGAGCACATGCGGTCTGAAGTGATGAGAGACAGGACTTACATCGCTGAGCTCGAGTCCTCTCTAGCTAGTGAAAAGGCCCTCGTGTCAAGTCAAGAGAGGCAGCTTGAACGCCTAAAGGCTGACTCTGATACAAAACAAGACCTTCGCGACGAGCTGCAACTTGTTAAGGCAGAGCGAGACGAACTCTCTCAAAAGGCCAAAGCCAACGAGAACCTTCGTAAAAAGATTCACACGTTGCAGGAGCAGCAGAAAGCCAATGAGTCCCTGCGACAAGACCTACAGCTTGCGCAAGAGCAACTACAGCAGACGGAAGGTCTTAGAGAGCGCTGTGCTGCTCTAGAGAAAGCAAACAAAGAAAACGTCCAGACCATCGCAAATGGTGAACAGTCTCTCTTCGAAGAGAAAGGCAGACGGACACGAGTTGAACATGAAAACAACGTGCTTTTGAGGCAACTAGAGCAAGCTAGGGAATTGCAAACCCGAGCAGAGGACTGGCGGAAAGAACTAGAAGAAAGAGTGCGCGAGCTGGAGTCGAGTGGCCATGCTGCTCGTGGAGGTAGTCTTGAGGATGAGCTAGGCACCGAAGATGCCACAGAAACCTCCGAAGAGCCTCCCAGGGCACTCACCGATAGTATCGTCGCTTCGGAGACTATTATGCTCCAACAGAAAGTGGAGATACTCTCCTCTCGGCTGAGGTCGATTGAAAAGCAGTATTTGGATTTACTCCAGGAAAACCTTGGATTGAAGTCTGATATGAAGATCAAGACCGAAGATGACGAGAGCCAACGGTACGTTAATGCCTCCGACGCAAGGTGGTGTTTTGATATGCTAGAAAGGTTAGGAGAATCAGGCATTGCTGATATTCACCTGCATTCTAGTCCATTCCTCGAGCAAAATGAGAGGCTGGAAGCAACGGAAATCGAACTCAGCGAAATGCAGCGAAGATTCCGCGAGAAGGAATTGGAAAACGCCGAGCTACGCAACGAGCTCTCCAAAAGTAAGGCCGAAAGACTACCCTTAGAAACGTCTGCTGACCCCTCCGAAGCATCTTCAAATGCCGACCTAGGTAGCGACAGTAATAGTGAAGTCCAGAACCTTCGAGCGAACCACGAGAGCCTTCTGGCGTCCTACGATGCGCTTCAAAGGCATAGCAAAGGCCTTGAAACGAGTCTAGACGAGAAGAGCAGTCTTCTGCGTACAGCACTCATTGATCATGATGAGCTGCCTGAGGGATTGATAGAGCTGCGCTCCGCCGAGCTTCTCAAAGAAATCAGAGAGCAAATCGAGAATGTCACTTCCGCACCTCCAGACGATAGGTCGAAAGTTTTAGAGACCACAGCCTCGTACCTTGCGGAACGGCTGGAAAGGGGACAGATGGCCGTCGAGGCCGCGAAGAAGGTAGGTGATCTCCGGCCTCCTCAAAGCAACACTCGTTCTGCATCTTCGTCTTCCTTTGCCTGGTCTGCCACCCTCAAAACGCCCCCTTCATCAACTTCCAAGTCTGCTAGCCACCGTCGAGATTCTGTTACGTCGTCTCGGCCACTTTCTGTATTCACGGCCACCTCCAATTCTGCACCCACACTGTCTTCAAAAAAGAAACCCGGGTGGGGCTTCAAGTCCTGGCGGGCTTCCTGGTTCAAGGCGCCTCAGGGGGCAGAACATGCTAAACCCCTGAGCGGCGCCGCCAGTCAAGCAGGCGCCCCAAAAAGCGCGCCGGCCGCAGAAATGCAGCTGCCAGCCGCGCCAGCTCGGACAGCCAACCCCTTCGAGAGTCCCCATCATCGTCGTCTTTCTCTTTTCCCCAGAACGCAGCAGCAGCAGCCAGAACACACGCACTGACTTAGCCCCCCGCGCCCTCAGGAACTCCGCGAAGAGCGAGCGAAGAACGAAGCGCTTGCGCTGGACCTCGAGAAAGCTAAGGCGGAGGGAAGCAAGAAGGCTTCGGTACGTTTTCTCTCTCCTTTTCTCGGCTATCAGCCATTCCCCTCCACCCCGTTTTGGCCCTGTTGCCGGCCCAGAGGGCTGTCTGGCTAATTTGTGTTTTGCGCCTCCCCCCGCAGGACGAAACGCAGCAAGAGTTGCTGAATCTACGCCGCGAGAACAAGCTCATCACCAGCGCTTGGTACGACCTGACTTGCCGGCTGCAGAGCAATAACGTGGTGCTGCAGCGACGCAGCGAGGCGCCGAAGAGCTGGCTCGGGCGCCAGAGAGCTGTCGTTGGGGGTGCGGGCAGTTCGGTGAGTTTCTCACCCCATTCCCCTCTGCTTGGTGACCTGTTGTCAGTAGCGAGATATCTAATGATGAATGTTCAATTGCAGTCTCGAAGGTAACATAGGCATGTACGGTGAAGTGGGTGAAGGATACGGCGAGATGGCGCGGCGCTGAGTTAGGGCTCGGCATCTGCAAACTCCCCTTGACTTCGTTGTGAATTGTTTTCCACGTCCGTTCTTTTCGTGTTTAAAGGTATATCCCACAGCGTGCATTGGAGGAGAGGGAGTCAGGGTCGTTCATTCGTCATTATACCCCCAGCATTCAGCGCGGCGTTGGAATTTTCCCTTTCAATTTAGTCCCTGTCCCGAAATTTGACTTTTATAGAAGAAAGCTGTAGAATTGAGATTGTACATGCCGCACAGCGTGGACCAGAGAAGCTCCAGTGACTCCATACCAACCTTTTGTGATTTCCCCTAATTGATTTCCTCCCTTCCTCCCCCGGTCCAACTCCATGAGTCCCCCCCCCTTCCATCCAACCAATGTAGCTCCCCAAGCCCCAGTATATCAGCCCGCCAACAGCCTCTACAGCTCCTCCATATCCTCCTCCAAGCCAAGCGGCGGGAAGTCGCCGACCTCGACCCTCTCCGGGCGCACAAACACGCCGCAGTTCTGCGCGCAGGAGAAGTAGCGAGTTCCCTTGACCGAGCCGTCGTTCTTGCCGGTGGGCTCGTCGAGCACGACGCCGATCCAAGGGCCGGCGGTGCCGGGGATGCCGAGCACGGGGCCGACGAAGGCGACCGAGCCGCGGCGGGCATCGTTCGTCGCGGGAAGCAGTCGGCAGCGCGAGTGCAGCGTCAGGCCTGTTACCGTTTGTTTTCTTTTATTTTTTGTTTATTTCAGCACAGGGGAGTGAGGCATTGAGTCTTTTTCATCATTGACATGGGGAAGGTTGGGAAACTAGATGGGAGCGGAAACGGATCAGCGCCTAGTGGCGCGCGAGTGGCTTGGAGGGAGGGGGAGGGGTAAAGAGCACAGTGTGGATCGGCCACGTGATATAGAGTGAGGCGAGAAACTAAGGCCGGTTTGCTGTGAGACAGGGAGTGTGTGCACGCCAGGCCTCCCATCCTGAGACAGCGATGCTGCAGGCTTGTCGGAAACGGGATCCGTGTCCGTGGCACCGGCCGTATGATGAGGCCTGCTAGAGGCAGATGCTCAAAGGCTTATTGGATTTTATTTTTTTCGTCTTGGCAAGAGAGGAGAGGTTTAAGGTTTCTCTGCATGTCTCGCGTGACAAATTCTAAATATGAGACAATGCTGTAGACGGACCGATTGTGGCGGCTGGGATTGGGAAAAGCGTTGTATGCAGCCGGCTCTTTTCGGACGACATGTAGGTACCAGATTTGGGATCGAGGTTTTTCGCATGATCTTCCGCGTTCAAAGAGTGGCAAAACAAAAATCAGAGCTGTTCACCCCCCTGCAGCACACCTTTTGATAGAATCCAGAGGTTTTTGCTTTTGTCGGTGGGCGAGGGGCACCGCATCCCCGGAGGTCGTCATTGGGAGGCTTCTCAAAAGTAGGACTGATGGAGGTGCAAAGAAATCGAGATTCAGACTTATTGATGGTGTGTGATGTATGTGCGTGCGTGTGTGCGTGTGTGTGTGTGTGTGTGTGTGTGTGTGTGTGTGTGTGTGTGTGTAATGTGTGTGTGTAATGTGTGTGTGTAATGTGTGTGTGTAATGTGTGTGTAATGTAATGTGTGTGCAATGTGTGTGTGTGTGTATGTGTATGTGCATGCGTGTGTATTTGCTTACCTCTCTCTTCAACCTCTCGCTCCATGGCCCTAATCTTCTGCTCTTCCAGACTAGGCGCGTTGGGGTCGAATCGTCCGAGTTTCTGAGCCTTCTTCCACGCTAAGACGCTGTCGTTGCGGGACTCATACTGAGCGCTTGGCAAGGTGTATTTTGGGACGGAAGACAGGTCGGAAAAGTCCGTGCGGGCCGAGGCCGGGCGCGTGTCAAGGACCTGGTAAACATGATCAGAGCGGGGCAAATTTTGAAGTTTGGTCTTGTATCACCATCGACTGTTGAAAGGAGCTGGAAAACAAGGTGAAAATTGCTAGTGGGGCTAAAGCCAGTGGGGCTATCAAGAGCACGGCTGCAGGGTTCATGTACATGGATGCAGAAGCGACGGAGAGTTTCGAATGCTACGGAGAACAAAAACAAAAAGGCGTTGACGAAATGAAAAGGCGGACACCATTAATGCTCCGGTCAAGGATTGCTCACCCTGCCATGGAGGATCTAAAAATGAGGCAGTGGAGCTCTGCGGCGCGTCGTCCAGGGCTTGGGCGTCACGCCAAGTCCGCTGTCATGTTTCGAACCGGAAGCGATGGGAAAAAAAGTAGCTGACGGGTTGATCGCAGGCCTTGTAAGGATCAAGTGTAACGCTGGGTTGCAAAGCCTCATAACAGAGGGGGGGGACTGCTGGGGGGAGACTACTGTGAAGAAAGAAGCAAATCATGAAGGAATGACAGATGATGATGCTCCGCAGGAGGCAGGGGGATCCTGCCAAATCCCAAAACAACAAAAATGTGGCAGACGGCGATACGACAGCTGCGGACATGGCAGGACATGGCAGGACATGGCAGTATTCCTTTTATAAACAAGAAAGCTCTCGCCTACTTACGTTGATTTCGGCGTAGGCCTGCAGAGGGAACACCGATAGCTGCGTCTTTTCCTCGTCATCAGCCTCGATGGCCGTGCCATCCTGCGTGCCTACGCGGAGAGTCAGTTTCTGCGACGACGCTGGGATGCCCGTGATAGGCTCGAGGCGCGTCTTGAAGTGCGCTATGCTCCATGATGGTGTTATTCGCCGCTCGGACGATGAGTTTGGAGAGGTGATGAGGAGAGGGATGTCGGCTGCGGCGGCATGAAAGGCCATTCTGGCAAGCAGGCAGGCAGCGATCGAGCGCAAAGAACCAGTTAGGCCGGAAGTAGAAGCGAGGAACGAAATCTGGGTCTGGAACCAGAAGAAAAGGTGATGGCAGACGGATGGCAGATGATGGGGGTTTTGGTGGATGGGGAATATAATGCACCAATGAAGCGCCAAAGAATCTCTTGCGGCCTGAGAAAGCGCAGAGAGTAAGACGAAGAGTGGGCAGTGAGTGGTGAGTGGCAGTCGTCTCTCGCGTGCCTTGGTGATGGTGCCCTGGTGCCGGCCACTCTGGTGTTGAGGTTGTCTCTCAGCCAGAGAGGCTGGACATAGCCGGGCATCGCTAGGCTGTGACGGGCTGTCTCACGTCCACGGAGAATTTCATTGCTGACATAACCGTCCTCCAAAATTGAAACGCCGAGATTACCCAAACAGTGCCTGAGCGTGCCAGACTGCCAGATTTGCCCAGACCCGTCGGGATGATTAGCCAGATTATATTTGGCTTTGGAGAGGCCTGAGAGGGGGCTGGGAGAGCCCCGAGAGCCGAGAGAGCCTCGTCCGCCGCCAACGTGGAGCCTGGAACCATAGCAGCTAGCCATCGCTGGCAATCGCTGGCAATCGCTGACAATCGCTGACAATCGCTCACTTCACTGACCCCCCGTCCCACGCGTGCCGTCGAGCTGGTGCAAGCCACGCCAGTTTGAACGACCCAAATCCCTCTCCCCACCCCAGCAGCTCCCCACGCCTAATCTGTTGAACAAGCCCAAATACCCACCCCACTGCCAGATCCTCTTCAACGTCAGGTTAATCGTGAATGGCATCCAGAGGACTCGATTGCTTTCTTTTGCACCGCTCCCTGTGCTTCATCCCTCCGCCCCGAAAAATCAATGCGAAGATAGGCCCCTTCGTCAGCAGAGCACCCCTGCCCACCAAGGTATTGTTGCGAACGACCTAGTTACGTACCCAGCGCACCAAGCACGCCTAGCACTCCTGGCACCTGAGGTAGATTGGCCCTTTCGAAGGCCCTCGTTCGGCATTCCTACCGTCCCTCCAATTCCGCATTGCCATAGTCCTGGCGCGCGCGCAATGGCAGCTTGCCATGGCTTCCTCGAGAGGAGCGTTGAAACGCCCTGTTGATCAGCCAACCAGCCTGCGTGCCTGCCACCTGCTGCCAGCTCCCAGCTCTCCTAGCTCCCCCAGCTTCCCAGCTTTCTTAGTACCCGCTCCACTCTGCCAGGAAAAAAAACTTTGACCGAACGCATTGTTCCGGGCAAGGCCTCACCGCCTATCCCAGTGTACTAAAAATACAGCTATGCTGCCATGGCTAGGATGCAGTTCCTTCGTATACGTGCGTACAGATTCAATGAACTGGTTCGGCTGCGAAAATACGTCGGTTGACAGACAGCTGGCACCGACCCCAGATTAGGTTAACCAACCGGGGGCGGCTGTGATCCCCGCCAAACATCCGCCAGAGGCTTGCTGGCTGTGAAAAAGGTCCTTGCTCGTCCAATCAGCCCCTTGATGGCCTGTGTCAAGACCACCGGAGGGGGGCAGTTGGGCAGTTGTAAACGGATTGTCGGGTCGCTGCCAGCCTCTGACCAGCGCATTGGAAAAATAATGTTCAACCTGCAGACAAAAATTTTTGTAAAGCGTCAGAGCTGTTAACTTAACTGCCCGTATCTACCAAGGCATTTTCTCGAGAGAACACCGGCTCCGTGCGTCTCCACGGCCGGCTAATGCGCCTTTCGACGTCTTACGTAGTACCAGGATAGCGCCTTCTCTAAACCTCTCTCAAACATCCAGCACGTAGAACGAGTTGGGCTTGAATCAGGCGTCATTTCACCGCCCAACGCACAGCATCATATACCCTTGACGCTCTCTTGGTATCGAGATGCGAGCGCGCGGACATTTCCATAATCGCCCGGAATGCTGCACTGTAGACCTGCCGCCACCGCTGCTACTGCTACTGCTACTGCTGCTCCTGCTTACTGCCGCTGCCGCTGCTCCTTTACCGGACATATTGCCACACAACCAGCCAGCGTGACCCCCTGAGGCCCTGAATAAGCCCTGCCTGCACGGCCACCCATATAATTCGTCACTCACGTGGAATATCCACGGCACCGTCGCACAAAAGGCCGAAGGGCACGGCCGAGGCCGGGACTAGAAAGTCTGGGTCAGGGCAACCTTCTGGACATGATGTAGGAAACTAACAGGTCGGCCAGTTGGTCGGCGATTCACCGCTCCTCTGTGCGAGCTGGGATGCGTGGAAAAGGGCATGATCATGAGGACCGAGATGTTTTCAAGCTTTTGGGACACCTCACCAAAGCCTAGCCATGTCCGCGAGGCTTGTTCGGTAGCGACGTTTCTGGCGTCAGATTCCCGTAAGGCCAGGGCGAGGATGTGCAGATCTTGTTCGCGGCGCTCCGCCAGGTCATCGCGCTTGCATCCGAGAAGCCCTGAGCGTTTCTCGCAGCAGCTTTGTCGAATCCCTAGAGCGGTTCACCGCCAACGAACGCCCGTGACTGGCTGCCCTCCATATCGAGGGTTGGTCGTAGAGTGTCGTTGACCTGACATGACAGCGATGCCTTAAGAACAACTAGCCCTTCTTTTTCAGAACCCAAGAGAACTTGCCGACCGGAGTGGGGGGACACGTCATCAGCATTAGAGGATTAGAGGACGCTCTGCTTTTGCTTGAACTGCTGGGAGGCGATTTCTGGGGCATTCTGTGATTCTGGCCGTCTTTTTCTTTTGGGACAGTAGTCGTTAGATCGACAGCAGACAGTCACTAGATCAGTCTGCGCAACAGACCAAGAGACTAAGGGTCTCTATTTTGGGCTGGTGGGAGATCCTGGCCGGAACCCTACACACGCCTGCCCCCGGACGTGCAGGTGTGGCGCCCTGACGCTGCATACGATTGTCGTCCAATAGTTTGCTACTCAGTTTTCCCGTCAGAACGTTCGTAAACCTTTCTTATTTCCTCCCTTCAAGAGCAGTGGCTATGCACCGCCTTTCGGCTCTATTTGATCGATTGGTTAGTGATGTTTCATCCCCTGTCACTCTGCCCTGGAACATTTCCTAAATAGCTTCAGGGAGGCAACCACTAGGAGACCAAAGCCTAAATGGGTACCCGTCGTTGGTCACTTTCTAACACGGCAGCACATTGTTAAGACTACGAATTCACAGTCGACTCTCCAGCAAGTCTCTTTTTCCTTCTTGGACACTGTGTTACGCTGCGCACCGGTGAATCTATACTTCCTGAGCAACCCAATTCCAACTCCACAACAGCTCTCTCTACTCTGTCTGTTACTGTCGCTCTACTTCTTCCCTCTCTGCGCCTCTTCTCGCACACGACGCCTGTCTGCCTGACGGGTGACGAGTGACGAGTGACGAGTCAAGCCCGATCTGAAAGCCCTGACCACGAACTAAAAAGCTAAAAAGACCAGCCTTCTTCACCACTCTCAGGCCCGCAACCGGTCGCCAGGTCACAACATGCGACGCGCTTGACCGGTATATCGTCAGGTATCAAATTCCATCAAGCCTCGCCAAACCCGAGCTTGGTGCATTTTGATATAGAAATCGCTCACGACGCAGCTTAGCTCCCAAGCCCCACCAACAACACCATCTAGCTCTAGATTCTATTTGCAGCTCTCCACCACCTCAGATTCTCTGGTTCGGCGCAGGTAAGGGAGATCCAGGACTCTCCATTACCGAATGGGCTGGCTCAAGGCTAGCCCACATTAGCCGTCGTGGATATCAATCTACTGCTGGAGCCTCGAGGCTCTGAGTCTCCGGCGGGCAACAAAAGCACGACTTCAGTAGCTTCCTCATCCACTGGCGCAACCAGGGCTTACACCACCGCACCGTCCGCTTACACGCAGTCGCCCGCCTACGTTACCACCTCGCCAGCCTACGCTGCTGCGTCGCCAGCTTATGTCACGGCATCTCCAGCATATGTAGCTGCTTCGCCAGCCTATCCGGCCTCAGCACTGATCTCGTCAAGCTCTCTGCCAAATCCATCCGTCCAGAGTGGGCCAATGCTCCAGCCATTGTCGGTGCTTCAGCAACAGCAAGTACAACCAGATCCGCTGCAGCATCCCCAGGCCTTTCGTCCAATTTACGCTGTTCCATCGAATTCTGCACCACCTCCTCTGTCAATTGGATCTGACGTTATAGGCTCTCCACCTCTCCAGACTGCGAAGCGTGCAGCGTCGCAGACGCCTTTGCCTGAAGAGAGTCCCGCCAAGAAACAGTCGAAATGGACTCAAGAGGAAGACAATCTAACCATCGAGCTTCGAGGCACGGGCATGAAATGGGACGACATCGCTAAGCGCATCCCAGGGCGCAGTTCCATTTCGTGCAGGCTACGATACCAGAACTACCTCGAGAAGCGCGCAGTCTGGGACGAGGAGAAGAAGAACAAGCTTGCGAGGCTGTATGCTAGGTAAGTACAGTCGCGCAACCCACACAAAAACCATTCAGTCCCCAGGACGGAAGGCCTGTCATTGCTGCAAAAAGCCAATCTGGTCTTGCCCGAAAACACCATTTGTGTCGAAATCTATCGCTCACCAGGAGCACATTTGGACTCTTTGGTCATCTACATGCCCCCAAAACAAAGCGCAAGAGTGTTTGCAATGTCCAACTCCCTCGTACCTCACTACTCCCCCCCTAACCCCTCCTACAGTATCCCGAAACAAAAACTAACACAACCCTCAGATTCAAAGACCAAATGTGGCAGAAAGTCGCTTCGGAAATGCAAATCCCTTGGAGATCGGCGGAATCGATGCACTGGCAACTGGGCGAGCAAGAAATGAGCATGCGCGCCAACGCACCCGTCTTCCAACTGCACCCATCCGCCACAGGCGCGACGTCGCCGCCGGGAGGAGCTCCCGCGACACCACACTTCACACCCGCGAGTGTGCCCGGCGTGTCGCAGAGCTCAAGTGGTGGTGGGCAGCAGCAGCAACAACAGCAGCAGCAACAGCAGCAACAGCCCCACCACCACCAAGGCCAGCCGCCGGGCCCACCCCAACTCCATCGCGGCGAGAGCCAGACCCAGCAGCGGCGCAGGAACGGCTCCTTCGGCCGGCGTCGCTCGGACGGCGCGCGGACGCGGTCCAGCCTGCCGCCTCAACTGGGCCTGCCCTTACCGCAGCTGCAACCTGTTTCCGAGGGCAAGCCAACGGGTGGTGGGGTCGGCGCTGCGCCCGTCGTAGTGCTCGAAACAGGGCAGAAGAGGGACCGCGAGAGCGTGGGATTTGTGGACTCGTATCTGAGGAAGAGGAGGAAGGTCGAGATGGGCAGCCGGGGGACTAGGTCGCCCGAGAGCGTGTCTCAGGGCAGCGGGACCGGTAGCGTGAAGAAGGAGGGTGAAGAGGAGGAGAGGACGGAATGAGGGATGATGGTGACAGTGATGGTGATGGATTGGTCGAAGGTTTGCTGCGCGCCCGTCTTGGTTCGGGGCTGATGATTCAGATGGCTCTGGGGCTGCTACTCCACCATGATTTGAGAGCTATCAGGAATAGGAAGGAGGAATGGTAGAAGGGGAGGGGGGGTGGTGGGCTCGTACAATAGCATACTCGGGCTGGAACCGATAAGAACATGGGAATATCGGGCATACCGGTGGCGGATGGGTGGCATATGAGGTGTAATCGGTTCCAAGTTGCGAGGGACGACTGAATGGGACAAACGGGGTGGGACGTCTTACTGCATTTCTGGTTGTTTCTTTTCTTTTCTTCCGAGCGGCAAATGATTGTGGCATTTAGCGTTGGGTGGATCTGTCTTTTCTGTTATTCGTCCTGTCTTACACTCATCTCATCTAAGATTCACGTCATAGCGAGGGATGGCTTTGCGACTCATTTCGGCGGTCATGATCGTGCATTTACATCGAGTGGTTTTCTTTGATTCTATTCTGTTTCTGCCCTGTCCTTTTCTTGGTACCTAAATTTTTAACTATTTTTCTGAAGTTTTTGTTTAATTTTCTCTTTGTTTATTATTTTCGGAGGGTTTTTTGGGACTTTCAAATAGCATGAGCGAGGCGGTTTGGAAGGAAGTCTGCTGTTTTAATTCATCGACCACTCAGCAACAACTACGGCAACAACAACAACAACAGCAACACAACAACACAACAAAATTATACGTAGAGCAGAGCTATAAGCCTGCAGCACGAAGCAGTTTTACGAGTAGAGATCAGTGGCGTAACCGCTGAATCTATATAGATGAGGGCCACAATTTGAAGCCGACATGGCTATGATGTAAGATACGAATTTTTCGCTGGGGTAAACGCTCTTGTAACAATCAGACGGGAAAGTTGGAAGTCTTTTTCACTCTTTCTTTGGACGTGTTTCGCGAAACGTTTGAACCGTGGCGGACTTTTTGTCCCCTGACGGGGTTTGCCTTCATCGATCATCGATGTGGAATATTGCTAGAAAAGTTTCTTTTCGAACTCCTGCTTGTGTAACCTATATGTACGAGTACGTGGCTCGTCGAGAGTGAGACAGGGTGCACTGTGTGGACTGTGTCGGGCTTTTGTTGGGCCCGTGTGCTTACCCAGAGCGAAAGTGCGCTCTCTGTGTGGTTGCCATCCAGGCCGATGGCCCAATGGTGGATTGTGACTGGAACATTGGTGACCGGACGGAAGCGGCAGGGCGTGTGCAGGGCGAGGCAGCATGGTTTGGGGGACGCAGTGCTGGTGTATGTTGACTACTCAGAACTGTGTATTGCCGGCCTGATTTCGATTCTAACGGCTCTATTTGTTGATTGCCTGCAAGGGGGAAGGATATGTCCCTGACAGCTGAATCCTTCGAATCCTCGATGGCATATTTGTGGCCAAGATGGAGACACGGGAAGGTGCTGACCTAGGTACACGATGGGGTACCATTCAACCTACACCAAACACCCTACATCGTCCAAACCCGCTACATTCTTGAAGATCGAATCTTGAATACGATATGAGCTCCTGCAACTCGTCATGCTGCTCAAATCCTCCCCGAACCCGCCACGATCCGTCTGGTTCAGCTGTAAACACGCGTTGGCGCTCTGAAAGCAATCTCATCAAAGGTTGTTGTTGATTCGTACAGCAGCACATCAACAGGCATCAGTGAACATGAGAGAAAGCTCCTTCTATCTTAAGAGTCGAACTGAAGATAAGACTACAGGATAGTTTGAATCGTGGCTGACGCATAGAGTAAGGAAGGAAACACATGGACGTTGTTATGAATTAACAAGCACTAGGCCTCCTTAATGCTCTAACTTTTAACAACAGATTATTGATTATTATGACAGGATACAAAGGAGGAACTACACGACATTATTCATCAATACCTTCCCAACTATAAGGTTGTTGTAGAGAGCAAAACAACAGACCCCTGACACGATCTTCTTGGCTCCCTAGCTATACCTAACAGAAAGTACACAAGACACAATAGGAGAGAGGAAACAAGGGAGTACGGAAGGAAACAAACAGAAATGACAAACAGAAAGCGACGTCGTCATCCTACAGAAGCGTTAGCAAAGCCCAACAACGTCACGTCACGTCACATCACAGAGAAACGGAAACAGAAAGAAAAAAACACTTGCATCAACTAACAGTCCAGCACTAAAGCTCCCCATCCCATCCACCACTATCAAACGGCCAACACAGCCTTCAACGCCCGCCTTAGTGACCTCACCTCACCTCATCTCGCTCACGAGTCATCCTAGCGACCCTTTCTCCCGCCGCGCTCGCCCATAAGTTTTCCAGCAAAGCAGCCAGACTCGCAGCTACAGCTCACGTCGGACAGGCGCTCGCCGCCAAACGACCAAAACAAGGAGCCACGAGGGCCGCAGCAACAGCGCGCAACCATGGTCGTCCACCTCACCGCTGCCGCCCAACACAGTCCCCCCTTTTTTTTTAAAGTTTTTTTTAAGGGAATTTTGCCACCCAAGGGGCCCCGCAGCGTCGGGACGTACATACCTCGGGCGCACCTCGGGCGCACCGCGGGCGATCCGCGACGGGGGGGTTGAGGAGCGGCGCGCGAACCTCAGCGCTGTGCATCCCCGGCTCTCTTGTCTCCACGGACGCTGCGCGGAAATGGGGTTCGTGGAAGAAAACAACATGCGTCCGAACTATTGGGGGGGGCCGGGGCCTTTCTCCCTTACTGCGTTGCCGCGAGGCACGCTGGCCTTGGCGTGCAGCCCCAAGGGCCGGTGTGCGGGAGTGCGGGCGGGCGGGAGAGGCTCTCACGCCCCCACCGCCTTTTGGCGATCGGGATGATGCATGGATGCTGCAGGGGGTTCGTGGGTTGGGTGCGCTGTGTGTATGCGCGCATGGATTGCTAGCGGGAGGCCGGACGGGCGTTGGGCTGGAGCAGGGCAGGGAGCTGGACAGGGAACAGAGCAGATCGGCGCAGGAGGGTTAATCAGACAGCTTTGTCAGTTTGGAGAGACTGGGAGGGAGGAAGGACTAATAATAATTGCTATTCATGCACAGCAGATAATAGCAGAAGAGAGGTGGAAGGCCTCGTGCAGACAGATATCATCCAGCTCCCTCCTTGTGTCCAAAAATAACGCGCGAACATGTTGGAGAACCTTATTCCGAGTTCCCATCTTAGCCTAAACACTTCAGGCTGCCGCAACCAAAAGCCTCCACAAACGCCATGACAGAAAACTTTCCTACCCGTCGTCTTCGGGCTCGAGGATGACCTCGCAGGCCTGCGCGAAGAAGATGCGCGCTAGCTTCTGCGCCCTGTTTTCAATGCTGTAGAAATTGCCTGCAACACGACGAACCGTGGTTCGTGAGTTAGCTCTAGCTCTCTCGTGTCTGTGCATACGCTCGCTTTATTGAAAAAAAAACTCAGAAATAGGGTAAGAATAGAACCTGCATTGGTAGAGCCGGCCGTCAGCCCTCCCAACAACGGGGCAGAAAAGCGGCACGCGCCCTAGCAGACATGCACACAATAGACAATGCAGGCAAATAGGAGTGCGTTGAAAAATGCAGGAAGAAATAGCTACATGACGGGAAGACAAAGACAGATTAGACGGGAATAGACCGAAAATGGCGGGAGCAGGTGTGTTAGGGGTGTTTGGGGTGCTTGGGGAGAGAACGGGAAACGTCATGATAAGAGAGCCAAGCGAGGTTACACAGCGCCTCTTCGCCCCAGCGCCACACGTGCGCTTGGTTGGACAAAAGCGCCTTAGCAACTATCGCCTAGAGCTCGGAGGGAAGGGGGGGCGCGCAAAGACCAGCGACCGGCGACCAGCGCCGAGCGACGCACACGACACGACGGCAAAAGACAGACAGGACAAAATACGTCGTGCGACGTTGCACCGCCGCCCTGCCGCCCCGTTTCCGTCAGAGTCGCAGTCTCGGGCACCTGCAGCAAATCGAGCAGCAAATCGAGCAGCGAATCGAGCGACCGGGGGATAAAGCATAAAGCAACACCCGTCGTACAAAAGTACAAAGTGGGTGTGTCCGTGCCAAGCGCCCTTGCCATACTCCGCACTAGTAACAAGCCACACGGTCTGCAGCTCGTTCACCGACTCTGTGCTGCCCACGATGGATTCCTGTCCTCGAAGCCCTCGCGCCCTCGCCATTGGCACGGGACATTCGGGTCCGACCATGTGCGGTGCAGCACTAAGCAGGGGAAAATTGAGACACAAGGAGAAAATTGAAAAAGACGGTTAAAGAAAAAAGTCTAAATGAGACAGCAAGCTGCACTGACCTCTGGGAACTTGCCACACCCCTCCCTTGTGTATTGTGAAGGTCGAGTCGCCAACTGTCACTTGCACTCCGCCGGACGCTACGTAGAACGCCATCTGCATTCTGCGCGAGTTTTTCGCCCGTTTGAAGCCACTTGGTGGCAGTTCCACCACGCCCGCCCCGAAGAACGGCAGTCCGATTATCTTTGCATATCCAAAGTTTCCACTAGGCACTGGGCGAACGTCGATGGCGGACGGGGCGTACGCAATTTCTGTTCTCTCCGTAAGCACACGATGAAAGGGGGTTGGATAGTCATGACTCCGATTTCATACCTTGTTCTTCCTCGTCTTGCATTACCACGCCAACCTCTTGATCCCACCCTGTGACGAGCCCGGTAAGAATCCCGGGCTCTATTTCCCAATCTTCAAGCTCTTCCTCGTCTTCCTCGACAACGCTCATCTCCCGTTTTCGTTGTTTGTGAGCCCTTTTAACAAGTTTCGGTACTTCGACTTCCTCTGCGCGCACAATCGCCTGCTTGTTTCCATGCGGATCATATTTGATTCGCTCGTTCCTCCACCAGTCCACGGGTTTTACTGAGGCCCTGCCAAACCGTGTTGTGCGCACGCCGCTATCTTCCATTGGCGTGCCCTGGCGTAGTATTTGCAAGCTGCGTCCAACGCCGGGCCTTTTTGGTGCCGTGCTAGTGGCTGATGCTCCCTCGCTGACTGCTTCTGACGGACTTCTAGCAGGATCAACAACAGGAATTGATGATTTTTTTGCAGACTCGATTTTCGCGTTGGCATCGCGCTCCGAGGGTGGTGGTTTCGACTTCGGATTGGCTTTTGGTTTTGATATTTTTCCCTGTGCTTTAAAGACCGGCTTTTCTTTGTCGGCCGACGGGTTGTCTTTATGTACTGGGACGTTCTTTGATCCCGTTAGGCGTCCCTTTCCTTTAGCTTTCGCCGCCGGCGGTTCGTAGATAATGGATTCTTCATCAGCCGTGGGCTCCTGCTCTACGATACTCTCTTCTTCGTCTTCCGTAGAAGGCTCGGGAGCCTTGTTTCTAGATTTCGCTGTACGCTTGGCTGGTACTTTCTGTTTTGGTTGTACAACCGGACTTGGTCCCCTCTCATTTGAAGCAACGACCAATGTTTTGCTGCTTCTAGATGGACGCCCTGAACCCTGCCGCACACCCCCTCTGCCCCTGCCCCTACCCCTATTCGACGCGCGAGTTGGCTTGGCCACAGAAGACTCTTCCTCCATTTGCGATGAATCTATCACATTGCTCCTCCGGGTCCTGAGCCGCTTCTTTGGTTGTGGGGTAGCTTCGGGTAAGGGTAGAGAGTCCTCCTCGTATGAACCGGCACCGGTGTCGTTGTCTCCGTGCACAAATTGCAGTGATTCGTCCTCCACTGGTGGAAGAAGAGTCTCCTCGTGTCTTCCATTAATGCCCGTCTCCGAGTCCCCATTTGCAGATGTCTCCTCTTCTACAATGCTCTCGTCGTACGTCCGTTTCTGTCCTCGAACCGGCGAAACCTCCAAATCGTACACATCAGCGCGGTCTTTCCCTCTATTGCGTGTGTCTAGTCCGTTTATAGCGGCTGGGGTTTCCTGCTCTATGTCCGAATCCTGCTCAGTGACCGAGAAATTAAGCCGTCTGCTCACCGCTGGATACGGCGATGCGCGATCCGGAGTGCTCATGAATCTTCGCGCCTGAGATCTAGGTCCTGTGGAGGACTGCCGTCGTGGAGAAGAGCCGAGCGCGGTCTTAATTGGCGAGCGTGCCAGAGGTGGGGGAAGCATTGTCTTGCTACTACGGAGCAAGTGACGGCCATTGAGAATTTCCGTGGGTTCCATGATCGAGCCTGTATATTAAAAAAATCCCCTTAGCATACCCTCTCAAAACTACTCAAGCCTGGAGGTGCTCCGACGCGTCTCTTTTGCAATTCTGACGTACTTTCTTGGACTTCCATTGATTCTGAGGTTATGACAGTGCCTCCTGTTTTATGACTGCTACTGTGCCTTGGGGGTGATTTCTCTGGGGACGAGAATATGCCATCAAGAGGTTCCATGCCATGCTCATCTCTAACACCCTTATCTTGAAGCGTGATTCCAGTTTTCCTGTGCCAAAAGATAAGCGATGCACTCAGACACAATTGCATATTTGCCTATTGTTTACTGACCTCCCCTGCACACCAACATCGAAAAAGTTGTTCTCGCGCTTCTTTCGGCCGGGGGTGTTTGCGGGCGCCATTGTCGCGGGAGGAATGGGAGGTGTTGGCGATAGAGGACCGAGCTTCAGCCTACGCGTGCGATCCGCCTCTCAACGTGAGGGGTTATGTCGATATAATGATGGGCTGTGCTTGTTGTCGCGGCTTGAAGTGGTGGACGTGTTTTGGGTGACGCTGGAAAAGGATTAGCTAAGAGACGGAGATCGTGACAAACCTTGGCGCTTGCCCGAACTTCCCATCACGACTTTAATGCAAATTGCAACGGCTACTACCAGGTTGGAAGGTTAATGGCCCGTGATTGATGTGAATCCTAGATTTATTTCACTAGGCAGACTTAGAAGTCTTCACAGCTTCGTCAAACCCCAAAGAAAAAGCACGTCACCCTAACTTCAACCTGCCAAACTTAAGGCATCTTTCGGTAAATTCATGATTCCGTACCCCTCAGTGGCTTTGTGGTCTAATGATTGGCAAGTGGCTTCCATTTCTCAAAGGTGATTTATAACGAGCTGGGCATGAGTTCACGGGCGCAGGTGCCATAAGAGCACATGAGGGCTTGAATGCTCACCTGAATGGGGGTGTTACTCTAATACATTAAGCCACCCCAACTCAACTCTAGCTTATTATTGGGCTCGTGCTTCCGTTGACTGCAAGTTCATTCTCTGCAGGCGACCCCGCGTTTTCCTTAGCATCTTGTATGGCTTTAACCCCAAGTGCTTTATATGAGGATGGCTTCCTATCCGGAATCGCAACGAGAGACTTATTAACAGATATGATATACTGCTAACACGATCACATCCAGTATAGGCCTACTATCAACAATGACGGTATCGAGAGGTCCATACGATGGAAAGATAAATTATTTTCTTGCTCGTATATGAGAGGGCCTTGCTATCTTCACGCGTGAGAGGATTGTGCGGAGGAGTTGTAATATGGAAAGCGCGAGGAAGGAGAAATAGATGATGTACCTGATGGTGAGCGGGTGTCTTGAATATCCACTGTCTTCTAATATTATTCATTGTTTATGGCGTAGTCATCGTTGGCAATGTCATGAATGATTTAGCCACCGCGAAGCTTCCGGACAACACACTATCTCCTCAAAGGTGCCACCCCGGCAAGTGACATAAATGATAGATTTAGCTCTAAAGTGGCTGCAGAATTTCTAAGAAAGGTCTAACATACTCCAATTTCCGCTGTTCATTATTCACTCTTGTGGAACAAATAGACAAATAATTCGCAAAAGTGAATGAACAAACGCAATTTCCCTGGTTTATATAACACGTCTATCGCTCTCAAGACAAACCTTTCATCACAACTCCTTTGGTTTACTCTTGGTCAGTCAAAACGTCCCGCCATAGGTAGCTGAACCACTATTCTACATATTCACATGGCTGCGATTAAACTGGCCCATCCTGTCAGCAAGAAAGAACGATACCGATTCATCATGACCGAGAACAAGGTCATATTCAAGCTGGAAATTAAAGACAGCCCGGAATACGTGTTTGATTTCCCTAAAGACGTTCTATGCGGCGAATCAGACTTCTTCAACAGGAACCTGCAAGGCGACAGGAGGGGCGCTGAGGAGTGCTTCCGCGTGCTCCGTGAAGCCCAGAGAAAAGCGCATAGGGAAGCTAATATGGATCTCTTGGAAATCCTTTCTTGCTGGCTACACACGGGGGAGCTCGTTTTCGAAGAGGCAATCCCGATCGAGCGCACGGATGGTGAGCAGGATAGCGAAAAGGAAGAGGGAGAAGTGGAAGATGGGGAGCGGCTTGATTGGGCAGAGGATGGGCTGCAAAGACCAGACCGAGGAAACGCAAAGCCGGACTTCAATCTCATCCTCCCGGCTATCATCACTCTCTACACTTTCGCGCTTAAATACGAGATGCCTAACCTCCGCAAAATCATCATCAGAAAGCTGGAGAACGACTATCTGCCGGGTCCCGGGAATCTTCCAAGTACCGAATGCCTCGCCAACGCTTACAAGCAAATGCTCCCGGACTACCCACCGCTGGTACAGTTGCTGGTACGATACTATGTCGGCTATTGCGATTTGGACAATAAGAATGAGATGCGCGACGCTCTGGACGTGCCGAAAGGGTTACTTGTTGAGATCGCGGTGGAGTTAGCGCAGAAGGCTGCCTGGTTGAGGAAGAGACCTACGCTGGCTGTAGAAGAAGTGGACGATGGTTGGTTTGACTCGCTCGATCCTTGTAGCATTCATGAGCATGCCGACCTGGCGGAGGAAATTGCTTGTCGCGAGAAGCGTGCCGAGGAATATTTTAGTTTTGAGTTGTGAGGGATAGAGCGTTGCTAAAGGAAGGGATATGAGATAGGATGGAATGCGAGGGAGGAGAAGAGTGTGATAGGTTGTTCGGTACACTGTTGCAAGATTGCGTATAATCAACATAATCATGATCAGGCCCCCAATTCTGATTATCATATAATCGCTGCCTCTGGTTCTGATTGATTATATTGATTATACACTAATTATACATTTAGGAAGCTCGTAGCAGAATCTTGAGGTAGTAGAGACTGCCGCCTTGATCCTCTTATCCACCTGCTGCCTCATCTGCTTCCTTATTGCCCATCGTATTACTGCCTATATCGCCCGCTCATTGTTTTATCAGTACATTCCTCAAGATTAATGGATTCGACGGCTACATCTACTGTTGCATCGCTTTTGGGTGGAGACTTGCCCGGGGTGCGCGGTGAGGGAAGCATCGCTTGTAGGTAAGTTATATCAGAAATCTGAAGGTGCGCGTGTATACATTAAGCTTTTCCGAAGTCCTGCACGGACGTATTTTGTATGCAAAACGGTAGCCTTGGCGCTTTTTGGTCGGCGCGGATTAAATACTAAAGCTCTATCACCACTTTATGTTTCTACGCGTTCTTACCACAGGTGATTATATTGATTATATAAATATAATCATAATCGGGAGCTTGATTATAATTATAATTAGTTAGGTAATCATAACTTACGTAACTAATATAATAGTTATATGCATCGCTGCACTGTTGTGGGATGAAGGGGCCTGGTTCGCAACCAGCTTAATAACCTCCCCTTTCCCATTCGTCCGCCATCCGAGCCTTGGCCGCCCTGGCCTAAGCCCTGGCTAGCGCCACCGACATGACCACTTCCCCACCCGTTGCTCCGCGCCCAGACCCTCCAAGATTCCTTCCCGCCTCCCCGGTCGGCCCGGGAACAGCTGTCTCAGCTTCTGTCATCGGGCAGGGTCGAGAATCAAGCCCCATCCCACATCACACGCTCCTGGGGCTTCGGGATTGGGTGGGTTGGGCACGGCGCGGCGGCCGTCTGGGGTAATTCTCCGATGCGGCGGCGCGGGCTGCTGGGATCGCGGTCTTGCTCCGTGGGAGCATGGGAACGGGGTGCGGGTGCGGATTGCTGTGCCGGGGAGCAAGGGCAGACGCGTGAGTTCACGGGTTGCTGGAAGGAGATGCTGCTGCATTAGTCCCGCGTGGCGGTGGACTTGTCAGTGCGGGAGCTGCCCAAGGCGGAGGAGCAATTGGAGCTGCGGCGGTGGATGGGAGCGGGAGCAGCAACGTCTGAGCGAAGTCCACGCGTTTTACGTGTAGTGGAGGAGCTGGGAAAGAAGTACAAGACGCTGCATTAGGTAGCCCTCGTGGAGTTGCTGTTAAAGTTACATACAAGAAAGTGTAGGCATCTGCTGCAACGTGGTTTCCCAAGGACAAAGCATTTATGTGACATAGTTCATTTTCAGCGCACCAAAAAGAATTGCCATAATCCATTGATTTCGTGATTGCCGTTAAACGACTCCAAATCCCATGCAAGAAAGCCCGCAAGGATGAAACGCGCTTTCGAGGTGTCCGCGACTAACTTGAATGAAGAAGTGACTTTTATTCCGTATCCTTCCGTGATGATGCCAGTCCAAATACTAGCCCAAGATGCAGTGCAGCTTTCAAGAAGGGGACAGTAATAAAGGCGTAATTGCCGCGAAGTGAAACCATGATACAAGAAGGGAAGGGTGCCTTAGTTCGTTGTCTCGCCGATGAGGTGTTCCGAACGTTCGAGGACAGAATTCTTCAAGAAACAGGAGTTCCAAGGTGTCGAAATGTCGTAAGGTTGCGGACATGGGCAAAGCGGTGGATTTAAGCAAGCTAGTTGGGGCATGCGGCCTGGACGTGGCCGGGCTGCTTGCATTTGTAGCAGACACGCTCATTTGAAGTCTCTGATGGGCAGTCTCGGCTGAGATGGCCAACTTCTCCACCTGCGTGGTTGTATGGTTAGCAACTTGCTGGATAGAATATTGTATCACCAACTTACAATTGTAGCACTTCTGGCCTTGGGTACAGTCTCTTGACATATGCCCATATCCGCCGCAAGAATAGCAGGTTGTCTGTCGCTGGCCGCCGCCGCCATAACCTCCTCCGCCGTACCCTCCGCCGTACCCTGCATTGCCATACCCACCACCTCCATTCTGGGTGCATTGGCGAGCAATGTGTCCGACCTTGCCACACTTGTAACACTCTTGGCCACCGGACCCGCCCATACCTCCACTCATGCCTCCAGAAGCTTCATTCGTGCAATCCCGTGAGATATGGCCAGGTTGTCCACATCTGTAGCAAGGCTTCTCAGCTTGAGGGGCAGTGCACTCGCGGCTCAAATGACCCTTCTCTCCACAATTATAGCAAGTGGGATTGCCTTTCGTTGGGCAGTCGCGCGCTTGATGCGATGTGTCGCCGCCTTCACCCATTCATCAGTACATGCTGTTGTTGCTCAGCAGTGAAGACACCAAAAGCAAACAAGTAGTTGAGATGGCCTCAAAAATGTTGAGTCACGGCGGATAATGGAAAGGCAATCGGGTAGCCAAGATGTTGGCTAAGCGAGGTGGAATTGGAATACATGGTGGGATATTGGGCTCGCAGTGACTTGAGACAGCCGGGATGGTGATAGCAGGCGCGCGTGTATTTTTCATATGGGTAGACTTGATGAATGGGCACATAACCAGTGAACGAGTGGCTTGGACAGCTTGTGAGGGTAGATACATGAAGTTGCAATTGAAGTGGCGACTGAAGTGAAGAGGTTCGACAGACGAGTACAAAAAGATTTCATAAATCACGCGGGCGGCCTAAAAGAATTATTGACGGAAGAAACCTACAGTTGTAACATCCACGACCACCTGACCCAGCTCCGGTCTGGGCTCCTCCTCCTGGTGTATAATCCATATTGGCGATTTTTTTGGAATTTGACAGTAACGCGGGTCTGGCAGCTATGAGAAAAGTTTCCGACGTTAAACAAAGAAATAATAGCGCGACGGGAAAATCTTGAGCTTACTCGAAGTATGAAACGGTTTATCCAACGCAAAAATCAACTGCGAACAGTTCAGAAGGACTCTCTGAAGCCAGAAAGTCGAGTATCTGGCGAAAATTGATGTTGCTGCGGTGAAGAACAGGTGAGAGAAGGCGGAGGTTCAGGCGAGTTTGGAGTTTTTCGATCAAGTGGACGCTAGAGCTGAAATTGTGCCTATTCCATCCTAGCGAGCCGTTTCCAGAACTTTGTTTATCGGGTTATGGCCAAGGGACCGCAGGAATGTCTGGAACATAGCAGGGATTAAATAATAATTCCGCACTTCATCCAAAGCAATCACCACTATTTGCTTATTCCGTTGGAGTAGCTGACGATAAATGCAAGACCCTAAACACGCCACCGCTTTATTGAGAGAATCCGAAGCCAAATCGTGGTTAGTTTTTGCAGATCTTCAGCCGCTCCGCTACCAACGGCGGAGCGGTGAGCGCGCCGAGGTTGAAGTGTTTCGACAACAAAGGAGATGGAGTTGGCAAAGAAAACTCGCCATCCGCCCGGATTCATTTCCACAGGCATTTCACTGGTTGTAGCAGTGGATGAGTGGCTTGGCCAGCCTTTACCACATGAGTATAGTACGTGGTCACTCAATATTTGTCCCTCGATGGCTGCTGAAGGCCTTAATATATTGATGGTCAGCACCCTCAAGAGAAATCGTACACCACCAATGCCTGACCCCCCTGGCTTTTCTCCCTTAAGACGATGACATTTTCCTCATCGAATCCTACCCAGCCTCGAGTAACAGACAAATCCTCGAATTTATGCTCTAGCGCCAGACCCAACCCAGATCCTCTTTGAGATATTGCATTAGATAGTACGTCAAGATTTTTCGACGAAAGGCCTTCCTCTGGCCTGATGCGAACACTCAACTCCCCAGTTACTGACCGCTTCCTGACCGTAGACGAGGCCATCCCACCTTCCAGTTCCCATACACGAAGCTCATCACCGTGGGAACTGACCGAGACAGCCTTGCCTCTGCCACCAACATGAGCTCCAGAAACTGATGATGTATGACCCCATAAGCGGCTTCCGGGACTGATTGACAGGGACGAAGAGGTGGATGTGACAAGATACAGTGTCAAAGTGTTGTCAGGATGTGAGGCTAGAAGATAGGGATGTGAATATGATAATGATGTCGGCTTGGAGAATATGGAATCACTTGGTGTCGAGGCGTGGCCTCTGCTTGGTGAAGGAGAGGGGGAGCGCGTTGATGGAGAAGATAGCGAAGCCAAAGAATGAAAGCTTTCGCTCGCGGCCGAAGCTAACCGGGACTCGATAAGTTCACTTTCAGGAGTGAGCCGCATTTCCTGTATGCCTACAGACCAGCCAGAAAAGTAGGTTGGCAGAGCATACGCTATAGATGCCGTTATGCTTTGCGAAGAAGGTCGAATAGCCAGCGACAGTGGTGGCCACACTGTATGGGATCTCAACGAATAGACTAGCCGTGGGGGATCAAGAATATCTGAAGTACGTTTCTCTTCCGAGACTTCTGGAAATTTATATAGCGATAAGAGTTGCCCTTCGGTTATGGTAAAAAGATAGGATGAAGCATACGCCACCGCAGAGAGCATCCCATTTGACGAGGAAGCATGACAGTACAGTTCGACAAAATGCTTCGCGTCCGTCCGTAACTCATAAATGCTGAAATGGCCATCGTCGAAGCCGATGACAGCTCGTAGATACGGCGTTTCCTGTTCAGAGGAGTTCACAGCTAACGAAGTTGGCGATGCCGGTCGCCCGGTTTCTACCCTAAGTGCAATGTTGGCGAGGAGCTGATGGTCTTTTGATGACCAAGCACGAAGCCCAGCAACAGAATCTACGGTAAATATTACATTTTCGTGCATTCGTGCTAACAGCGGCGGTACTGGAGGCATTTCTGAGACGTGTATTTCGCTCACGGCACATTTTCCCTGTGACCAGTTATACCGCAGCTTGTATTGACGTTTCCAGTTCGTTTCTTGACCCCTTCTCACTAGATGTTCTTCATCCAGCCATTTTGATAGCTTTGAAGAATAGAATAGATGATCGGAGGATGTCCCAGCGTCTTTTATTCCAGGTAGCCGAGATGCTCGGGGGCGAACGAAGCGGTTGTAGTATGCTGCCTTCCATAGTTGCGAGTCACCCGTAATAGCGTGGAACTTACGAGAAAGCCTATATAAATTGGCTTCCGAAGCCATAAGACAGGTGGAAGGCCTACTTACCTTTGGCAGAGACTCAAAGTTGAGATAGGAACAAAGGACAGGATGCGGAGAAGTAACTCGTCGCTCAACAGTGAAAGACGGTCCACAGTATCCGGTCGCGCAATTTTAGCGGGCCGCTCATCTGTCTGTGAACCAGCATGGGGGCGCTTTGGCATTGCGCCTAGGAGATAAGTAGAGGAAGACGAAGAATGAAGGTGATATCTTCGGTGTCTTCGAATCCACATGGGCACTTCGGCAATATGTGGTACCTTATCGATTGTTCTTGCCACTTTCTCCGAAACGACTTAGCGCTGCTGCCTATAATGACTTCGTGTTGACCACGCGCCGAACGACGTGCCAGTTTTTTCCCTCCGCACTTTCGCAGCCTTCTGAATATCCTGTAATTTTAATTGCAGGTTGAAGCTTTTTTGCTTTCACGCACTAGTTTTTATACCTGTCTGAATATGCAATGGGGGACAGTGCCGAATGGCTCCGAAAGCAACGAGATGCCCTGACAAGTGGCGTTTCACGCGTCGTTGACGAATTTAATGGAGATTTGGAGAAGGAATTAAATCGAAGTACGTGAAAGACGCGCTTCTTTGCATTGCACATTGCAGAATGACTAAAATACTCACCATTCCCAGGAGACCAAGAGAAGAAGAGCTTGCTGGAACATATTTCCACGCTTGTCACAGTGAATAGCCGTCTCGCTACGGAAAACAACCACTTCCGGAATCAGGCTGTGGTTGCAATACAACCACATGGTCTATCCAGCCATGTTTCTGGTCCGAGGACTAAGATCCTCGAAGTACGGAACGAAGTACTAAATGAACGAGAAGATAAGGCCAATGCCGAGGAAGATAGAATTGTTCCATATAGGGACTTTGCTGATCTTACTGAAAAGTATAATGCTTTGAGATCACAAAACCACGAGACAGAGAAGGCTTTGCGAGAAATACAGAGGCGGTATGAAGCCATGAAAGAGAAGTACCAAGCTGTAAAAGAACGCGTCAAAGAATGGCAACGCTACACCAAGCATCAATTGGCTAAAAAGGCTGCTCTTAATTCGAAGACTGCTACCACATCCAGCACTACTTCAGCAGTCGAAGCGGTTGAGGACGAAGGCAGTCCTACGTCTACATCTAGCACTCCTAGAGCCAGTTTAAACGGTGGCGCATTGCCCCTAAGCATATCACCACGATTGCCAGCTTCCAGTAGTTTCTTATCTTCACGGATACCACTGAATGCTGAGGAGCGGCTACGGCCCCTTCCAGACGTCCCCGCCGACCTCATATTGGTCAACATACCTCATAGTTTTGGTACATCCGCTCTGCTACAAAAAAATGAGAATGCGACCTCACACCACACAAATCATGAGCCGACTGATCTTCCTATGTTGCGAGACTACAGAGCTCAAGAACTTCGTGGTGGCCTCCAGGCAATCAGTGATCATTTGGACGTGGCCCAAGGTACTTCCAGCTTACTTGGAGGGCTACCAGCTTCGGAGATGATGTCGTCAAGTCAAACCACCGAGGATGAAACAGCTGCAGCCCAAAAGATTGTAAAGGGATCTGAACCTATCGTTACTGCTGAGGGTGATGATGGGCCGGAATTTGTATCCGCACGGTCATTGAAACGGAAGCGACAGCACCTGAACAAGATCGAGGTACCCGACGAGTCTAGAGCATCCGATGGCATTCCTGCCAGACCTATCCGAATCAAAGAGGAGAACTCAAGTAGTCTCCCTCAAACGACAAACTCACCCCAGAAGCTCACGCGGAAAGAAACACTTGATCTAGATGAGCTGGGGTCGAAGATTGCTACGCCCAGGAAACGCCGGCTAAGAATAGAGGACTGCCTGTCTCTCAATTCAACGGTGCTGGGCAATTTTCGTCATGAGCGATCGACAAGTCTTCCGATTGTTAAGGGCGAAGCACTTTCCGAGAACAACCTTCAAATAGACCCTGACGATTCTCCTGCTATGCTGACATCTTCAGATCACGACCCGGACGTCAAGATAGAGGGTAGAGCAAACAGCGAACCACCTAGCAGTCAGCAAATACTTCCAGGAGGTCCTCCAGTGGATGTGTTACATCCTCTCGACCCAAACGTGCGAGTACTCCCGCGTACTGGTCAACTAGATCCTCGAGATTTATGCCGGCAGAAAGACGAGGTGCGAGGCGGTCAGAAGATCCGTATTCTAGGGGAAGATGGGGAGGACTCCCCCCCAGAAGAAAATGGTAGCACTCCTAATGTTCGAACAAAGCGATCTTCTCCCACCGCAAAAGCAGAATCTACCCGCCGCTTACGCTCTCTCCTCGAGGCACCCACTCTAGAGAAGCATGCACTTTCTACTACCAGGACATCCATCATTAGCAAACCCAGAAGGCATCAACATGACGGCCTCGACATCACCATGGCATCAGCACAATCAACCCGTATTCAGGCGCAACCCGAATTGATTTCCAAACAAGCTTTAAAACGCCGACGTCAAGGTTCCTCATCTCGATCGGGCTCGCGTCCCGGATCTCGTCTGGGATCTAGCCCTAGATCTCTTCCCGGGTCTCTTCCTGGATCTCGTCCCGGATCTCGTACCGATTTGGGATCTTCCCACACATCCCTTCGCGCATGTCCTCTGGACCAACTCACCATCGCTGACTTCAAACCCAACCCAGCTTTCAACCAAGGCTTTAACTATACCTTTCTCGAAACGGTGCGCGGCCGCGATGCCCGCCGCTGCCTTCCTGGTTGCACCGACCCTTCATGCTGTGGCTCCGCCTTCCGGGCACTTGCCGCCGCTGCTCCCGCTTTTCCGGTCCCAAGCCGCCTCTTTGACGACTCTCAGGATGATAGCGATGAGAATGAGCGACTGCTGAAGGACTACTTAGGCGGCGCATATGACGTGCAGAGAATTCGCCGCATGAAGGCAGAAGAAAGGGAAGAATTGGTTTTGCAGGCGAAAACGAGGTTGGTGGCCGACAACCACGGGAAGCATAGACATGCATATGAGCGGCGAGTGACGCCTCCAGGGTTTTGGAGGACTGACATGCCCAGTACCCAGGAAATAGAGAGGGACAGAGAGGCAGCCAGGGAGCTGGAGAGGAAGAGTGTAGAAGAGAGATGGAGAGAGTCGATGAGAGAAGGTGGACGGTGGTTGTTTAGGGACGAGTAGAGGAAGCAATGGGAGGCCAGAGGCAGTCTTCAAAAGAGAAAATACTGAATATATGTTGTTACTGGATCAGTGGATGTGTCTTTGTCATATTGATATATCGTCCTTCCCACATTGCTTGTTGTGGCTTTGTGGCTGTATCGTTAAGTATTGGTCCGCTTAGCCGCACAGCCCGCCTAGTCGCACACACCAACACCAAAACATCACCAATTTCAACTATTAATTACTCCACCAAAATAGGTGATCTTTCAGAGCTATAAAATGGGCTAGCTAATTTATATCTTTGCGAATACCCTAATATATCTAAGACGGCTCAAAGGCACGGCGTTAAGTAATTAAAGCTATTAAAATACTGGCGTAGCGTTCGGGGATTAATAGAAGAGTATTACCAATCTTAAAGCTATATAACCAATGAATAGGCTTAAAGCCTTATAAATTATATAAATTAACTTATAAATTAAAGGACTTCTCCTATACCGCTAATAGATAAACGCTTTATTAAAAATATTACTAAAATTAATATTAAAAAGAACTATATTAATAAGTTTTAGTAAAAGTTTAGAAACGGGCTTCCAGGTAAGTATATTGCTTCTATAGACCTTAAATATAAGAGAGCTAACAACACCTTTTTATATAGCTTATATTTCTAGATCCTTTATTAAAAAATTAAGTAATATAGCATTTTTACTAATAATAATAATAATAATAATATAGATAAAAAAAGGTTTCCTATTTTAGTGCTATATAAAGCTCTATTAAATCTTTAGTAAGAAGGCTTAAGAAGATAACTACCTTAATGGTGTAAGCTAGGACATAAATAGAAACCAAATAACTATTTTAGCGACAATTTATGCTAATAGGACTTATATTCTACTAGCTATTACCTATTCTTTAAAGAGTAGTAATATTTAACTAAATTAACTTTA